>ENA-ORKW01000004-ORKW01000004.1-human-gut-metagenome-genome-assembly--contig:-NODE-4-length-257780-cov-49.0825_pt1 | contig 257780 bp, 259 predicted proteins | sample MGYA00243062_ERZ508813 | MGnify/ENA primary metagenome ERZ508813 (study PRJEB26277, sample SAMN04329846) | human gut metagenome | biome: human-associated habitat | host: Homo sapiens | place: USA...
GTTACTGTTTTTGTCGGCCAACAATCTGCAATATGATCTGCATCACATCGGGTACTTATTTTTATATATTTTGAGAATTCATCTACAAATTCATCTGTACTATTATATGTTCTTTCTAGACCACCATCTGCTCTCATCAAGTCCATTGATTTTGTAATCTTTTGAGCTAAATTGGCTTGTGCTTCTGAATTACTACGTTCTGCTATATTTTTTAATAGTGTTGGCATTGTTAATGCCGCTACTACTCCGATTACTCCAAGAGTTATTAATACCTCAGCTAAGGTAAATGCTATTCTTTTACTAATACGTCGTAAGCCCTTGCTATGAGATACTTTTAGTAGTACCCCCCCCCGAAAGTCGCTCTATGACTGCGTTTTGACATTTTTATACTTCCTTTCTTTTTGTTATGCTTAACTCATTGACTTTTGTATTTACATTATACTAAATTTTTTAAAGGTTTGCAAGAGAGGAGTTAAAGTTAAGGAGACCCCTCCTCGAAATCAGAGATTTCGGTCCTCCCACAAGGGGTGGACATTTTGTGCTGAAAATAAAAAACGTAAAGAACTATTCACCTCTCACCATTCACTTGTCCCACATAGCAAATTATTTTTTCATAAGATTTATATTCTCTATGAATATTCAAAATTACCCTCAAAATTCTCCACTATTTACATCAAGACTTAACCCCATAAAACCATCTACAATCAAAACAAAATGGGGCAAACTTACAATCTCTGAAGCCACAAAATCCGAATACTCTCAAAAAGGCTTCGCAGAAAAGTTATCTCGTTTTTTCAGTAATAATCTTGCATCTAACACTGACGACCCTTGTTGGCTAATTTATAATGACAAGTCTCAAAAAAATATCAAAAATTTAATGATTAAAACTTTTGCAAACAACATACAATCAATTTTAAAAAATGATGATGGGAATATGACTTTGTTACTCGCAAAAGACAAATATAATAAAATCCAAGGAGCATGCCTGTCTTATGGATACAACTTAACAGACAACTGTCAAAAATACACCCTATATATTGACTCAATTTGTGTTAATAAGCTGTTTCGTGGCTTCAAACTCGGCAATATTATGTTAAATAAAACATTAAAAGCCAGTGAAAAATCAAAATTTACAGATGTATTTTTGACAGGGGAAAAGAAAGCTGCAGGTTTTTATACAAAAAATAGATTTTCAGAATTAAATCCGACTGATAAAAATCAAAAAAAAGTTATTAACCTCATCGCAGAAGATAGAAGTGATTATCCTCAATATATCCAACTGTTTTCAAAACCACTGAAACCAGAACAACCACGTTGGTATGATAAAGCCGCTCAAGAAATTCCGGAAAATTATTAAACAGTTCTAGTGAAGAAATTTATACATAAAATATAAAATAATACAAATTACCCCAAATAAAGTTGGACCATCACAAAATGGGGTTTTAAAATATTCCGGTTTATCATTCAATTTGACATAAGGTTGCATTGTTTTAAGAATTTTATATATTTGAGCTTTTGATACCACTTTATATTTTATACAATCACCATTGTTCAAATTAAAGGAAAATTCTGCAAAATAATGGTTATGTGAATATCGAGTAAAGTATCTTTCACAAGTTGAGGGTTGCTCCTCATCTTCTAAAACTGAAATAGAATTAATATCAGAAAATCTATAACGAGTATTTTCTATTTGCACATATCGTTCTTTTGTATTTATTTGAATATTTCTAGTATCAGATTTTTTCAAAAGCATTTTTATTGATTTAAAATTCAAACTTACAATAATAAAAACAAAAATAATAGCTATTATCAAAAAACAATTAAACATCTTTACTCCTTAACTCCACCTTGTAATATATCATTTATAAAATATTTTTTGCCTAAAAGAAATACACCAACAACAGGAATGGTACAAATTACTGAACATGCCAACAAATCACCCCACAAAGTAATTTCCCTAAAGCTTCCTTTAAAAATAGCTAAACCAACAGGCAATGTCCTCATTGATTCACTATTTGTGACAATTAATGGCCACATAAAACTATTCCAACTTGTTACGAACGTGAATATTGAAAGTGTTGCAACAACAGGAATTGCAAGAGGTAAAGCTATTTTGAAAAAAGTAGTAAAAATATTGCACCCATCAATTTTAGCAGATTCTTCCAAATCTTTTGGTAAACCTAAAAAATACTGACGCATCATAAATATTCCAAAACCGCCAAACAAAGCAGGTAAAATCAAAGCTTGGTATGTATTTATCCAATGAAATTGACGCATTAAAAAAAATAATGGAATAATATTAACTTGCGGAGGAACGAGCATTGTTATTAAAATAATTAAAAATAATGTATCCCGAAATTTGAATTTCATTCGAGCAAAAGCATATCCTGCGAGTGCAGAAATTATAACTTGCCCAACAGTTGTAACAAGGGCGACAAACAAACTGTTTATAAAATATTGCCACAACGGAATTTTTTGAAAAACACTTACATAATTCTTTATTGTAACCGGAGAATAAATTAATTTTCCACCTTGATTAAAAATTTCTCCATTGGGAACTAAAGAAAGATTCAACATTGCAAAAAAAGGATAAAGCATACTAATTGCAATTAAAATCAAACAGAAATAACCTAAAATTTTTCTCCAACTTTTCATAAGATAATTATAGCACGGCACAGTATAGAGAAAAATAAAAAACAAATTGTAACAAAAGAATACAACTATTTTATTTTTATGTATTTTTTAATTTAACTATAGTATATTGTGAGTAATATATTATTTAATTAATGGTTATACAAAATTAGGAGGGAAAAATAATGGGGCTTACTTTGGAGAAGAAAATTTATCCAACAACTGAATTTAATTCAGGTAAATGGCAATCAGAAATTAATGTTCGGGATTTTATTCAAAAAAACTACACACCTTATGAGGGAGATTCTAGTTTCTTAACCGAACCAACAGAAGCTACAACAAAATTATGGCAAGAATGTTGTGATTTACTGAAAAAAGAAAGAGATAACGGTGGTGTTCTTGATATGGACACAAAAGTTGTATCTACGATTACATCACATGGCGCAGGTTATATTGATAAAAACTTAGAAACAATTGTTGGTTTACAAACAGACAAACCTCTAAAACGTTCTATGCAACCATTCGGAGGAATTAGAATGGCTGAGGGTGCTTGCAAATCTTACGGATATGAAGTTGATTCGGAAGTTTCTGAAATCTTTACAAAATACAGAAAAACTCACAACCAAGGTGTTTTTGATGTTTACACTCCGGAAATGAAAGCCGCAAGACACTCTGCAATTATTACCGGACTTCCTGACGCTTACGGAAGAGGTAGAATTATCGGTGATTATAGACGTGTAGCTCTTTATGGTATCAATAGACTTATTGAAGATAAGCAAGAACAATTCAAATCTCTTGAGGGTGAAATGACTCCTGAGAGAATTCAATTAAGAGAAGAAATCGCTGACCAAATCAAAGCTCTTAAAGAAATGATTGAATTAGGTAAAATCTACGGTTTTGATATTTCTCAACCGGCAAGAAATGCTAAAGAAGCTGTTCAATGGTTATACTTTGGTTACTTATCTGCAGTAAAAGAACAAAACGGGGCAGCTATGAGTATCGGTAGAACTTCAACATTCTTAGATATTTATATCGAAAGAGATTTGAAAGAGGGAGTTTTGACAGAAGCAGAAGCTCAAGAATTAATTGACCACTTTATTATGAAATTAAGACTTGTGAAATTCGCAAGAACTCCTGAATATAACGAATTATTCTCTGGCGACCCAACTTGGGTAACAGAATCAATCGGAGGTATGGGAATTGACGGAAGAACTTTAGTTACAAAAAACTCATTCCGTTATCTACACACCTTGGAAAATCTTGGAACGGCCCCGGAACCAAACTTGACTGTTCTTTGGTCTACAAGACTTCCTCACAACTTTAAACAATATTGTGCTCATATTTCAATCAAAACTTCATCAATTCAATATGAAAATGATGACATGATGAGAGTTACTCACGGTGACGATTATGCCATTGCTTGTTGCGTATCTTCAATGGTTGTTGGCAAAGAAATGCAATTCTTCGGAGCAAGAGCAAACCTTGCAAAATGTTTGCTTTACGCAATCAATGGAGGTATTGATGAAAGATTAAAAATTCAAGTTGGACCTAAATATCGTCCTGTTACATCTGAATATCTTGAATATGATGAAGTTATGGACAAATACAACGATATGATGGAATGGCTTGCAGGATTGTACGTGAATACATTGAATGTAATTCACTACATGCATGACAAATATTGTTATGAAAAAGCTCAAATGGCACTTCATGATAGAGATGTAAAACGTTATTTTGCAACCGGTATTGCAGGTTTGTCTGTTGTTGCAGATTCTCTTTCAGCTATTAAATATGCGAAAGTTAAAGCAATTAGAGATGAAAATGGAATTGTAGTTGATTATGAAGTTGAGGGTGACTATCCAAAATACGGAAACAACGATGATAGAGTCGATCAAATTGCAGTTGATTTAGTTAAAAACTTTATGTCAAAAATCAGAAAACACTACACATATAGAAATTCTATTCCAACAATGTCAATTTTAACAATCACGTCAAATGTTGTTTATGGAAAGAAAACCGGAAACACTCCAGATGGTAGAAAAGCCGGAATTCCTTTAGCTCCGGGGGCAAATCCAATGCACGGAAGAGATTCAAATGGTGCGGTGGCATCTCTTGCATCAGTAGCTAAACTTCCATTTAATGATGCTCAAGACGGAATTTCAAATACATTCTCAATTATTCCTAATGCATTAGGAAAAGATGAAGTATTTATGGGCGACTTGAATATTCAACTTGATGCAGGTTGCTGCGAAACAAATATCTAAGATTTTGAAGTCTTCCCTAATCATGGGAGAACATCAAAATTGTGAAAAGTACAAAATATAAAGGAAAATAAATTATGACAACAATGCAAGAAGAAAACTTAATAAATTTACTTGACGGATACGTAGAAAAGGGCGGACATCATTTGAACGTAAATGTTTTCAATAGAGAAACATTACTAGATGCGCAAGCTCACCCAGAAAAATATCCACAATTAACGGTAAGAGTCTCTGGTTATGCAGTTAACTTCATTAAACTTACAAAAGAGCAACAAGATGACGTTATTTCTAGGACATTCCACAAATCAATATAAATAAGTAATCTATAAGTTCAAAAAGAGCGAGGTGAAAGCCTCGCTTTTTTGTGCAATTAGTGGTAAAGAGCAATTTTTCTAGCTAAAATGTTTTTATATAAATATCAAGGGAAAAGAATTTTGGATAAAAACAATTTAGTTGGAGCAGCCCAACTTGCGGGTGGTACATACCTCGGGTATCAAGGAATAAAACACGGATTACCTCGAGCACTGGGACTTAGAATTGAATATCATACAACAAGTAAATCAAATGCAGATTTAATTAAAAAATCTGGAAACTTTTTAGATCCAAAATTCGGCGGGAAAAATGGATATGCTCAAAAAGGTGCAAATTTTAGCCTTATGTTGAACGGTTGTAAAAGCAAATCCGAAAATTATGTCCATATTACAGGACTACATAAAGATTCAAAATTCAACAGTATTGTTAAAAATAAAAAATGGTTAACTCCACCTCTGCGTACAATTTACAGAAAAACTCAAAACGTTATGTACCGAACTCTTGAATTGTTGAATGCAGAAAAATGTGTTGCACCAACAAATATAAAAGAAGGACTAAAAAACATTGGTAAATTATCAAAAAATATCTTTTTACCAAGCAAGTCTAAAAAATTCTGCATCGCAGGTACAGACTCATATTTCTATAAAAATTTCATTCCGGATAGTGATGATATTGCACTAAAAACGAAAAATAAAGTCAAAGTTTACGACAACAGATTTAGCGCAACAATTACAGGATTAAAAGAATTTGGATTAAAAGGAATGAAAGAAAATAAAGGAAGAGTTGCTTTTGGTGTCGGACTTTTAGCTCTTGGAACCTATGGAGTAATAAAACTATTTCGAAAAGGAGTTAATAATATTTGCAAAACCTAACATGATTATATAAAATATAATTATGAATAAAGGTATTTATGGGAATATTCACTCCATAGAAAGTTGTGGAACCGTTGATGGTCCTGGAATTCGCTTTGTAGTTTTTATGCAAGGTTGTCCATTGAGGTGTAAATATTGCCACAATCCTGATAGTTGGTCTACTGAAACAAATAAAAAGATGTCCGTTGTCGAAATACTTGAAAAGTATGATGGAATTAAAGAATTTGTCAAAAGTGGTGGAATAACCGTAACCGGAGGAGAACCACTTCTTCAAATTGAATTTGTTACAGAATTATTCAAACAAGCAAAAGAAAAAAATATTCACACAGCACTTGATACCTCCGGAATTCTTTTCAACCCGAATAATACGAACAAAATTGATGCGCTTTTAAAATATACCGATTTAGTTTTACTTGATATAAAACACATTAACGATGAAGAACATAAAAAACTTACTGGAATGTCAAACAAAAACATATTAGAATTTGCCAAATATTTATCAGATAAACAAATTCCAATATGGATAAGACACGTGGTTGTGAAAAGCATAACTTATGATAAAAAATATCTTGAACAACTCGGAGAATTTTTGGCTAAATTAAATAATATAAAAGCTCTTGATGTTTTACCATATCACGATATGGCTATCCATAAATACGAAAATCTCGGTATTGATTACCCACTAAAAGAAATAAAGCCAACAACAAAAGAAGAAGCCTTAAATGCCCGAAATATAATTTTTGAGAGCTATAAAAGAAATAAAAATATCCAAGTTTAATAAAGAAACGGACGGAAAACTATCCGCCCGTTTGGTTTGTATAAAGGAATAATTATATTTAGAAAATTTTCTTTTAAGCAGTAACTTTGCCTGTGATAAATGACATTGTTGCTGCGATTGCGCCTGCTGCAAGTCCGATAATTCCGGCTTTTTTAAATTTTGCTGCTTTTGCAAGTCCGTATGCAATACCGCCAAATATTCCTGAACCAGCAACTCTACCGAAGTTTTGACTTGTCTTTTCTCCTGAACCTACAGGTTGACCGGTAATTTTTGAGATGTTGTCTTCTGAAGAGTGTCTACAATATGCACCCAGAGTTAAGGTTTGTAACAAGCCCTGTGTGAATGAGCCGTGAGAATTATCTCGCAAATCTTGTACAAGTGTTTTTCCTCCATTCATCTGTGCATATAAACTTTTTGCTCGGCTTTGAACTTCTTGTTCAGTTCCATCACCATAAGCTGCTCGAACACTATCTACATAAGCTTTATATGCCTCTTGAATTTGGTCTTGTTCATTTTGTAAAATCTTATCTTTTAAATTTGCAGCCGCACCTTGAACACCTTCAACAGACGCATTGATTCTCAAATCTGCATTTCGCTGCATTTTTTGTTGGTCAACATTATAGTCAATGTTGAATTTTTGATATTCTTTCATGTTGTTAAAATAATCTTGATTGCTATATCCACCCATACCCATCATAGGAGATGCCATTGGGGTTGCAAATCCGCCATAGCCACTGAAAATACTACCATTCATACCCATTGGATACATACTGTAATCAATGTCTAAATCATCAAAATCTGATACTGCGTATGGGTTATACTGAAACGTACCTGAAGCATTAACGCCATTTAGTGCATTTACATTGCTGTCCATACCTAACCTCCAAATATATAATTAACCTTTTAACCTACCTTACTTATATAAACAATTTTTATTTTGCAGAATTGCTTTTCATGTAATATTTGTAAAGTTATGTTACATTATTTAGTTGATGTGAAGAATGTTATTCTTGTTTATTATGTAGATGTACAAACTATAAGGATATCCGAATCTTGAAAAAGTTTTTATCAGCATTATTTTCATTATTTGTGTTAGCTGCAATTTGTGTTGCCATTTATTTTAATCAACAGTTTGTAAAAACTCAAGCTGATAAAATTCAAGGCATGTATTATGTTTATAAAGGGGATAAAGCTTATCAAAAAATGAATATGCAAAAAGCTATTTCCTTTTACAATAAAGGACTTCATTTGTACCCCCAACATTATGGAGCTTGGTATAATTTAGGAAATATTTATGTTGAATACGAAGACTACTATTCTGCATTATATGCATATTCACAAGCTTTTAAATACAATCCTAGAATGATGATTGCAAGAATGAATTACGGAATTATTGCAACAGAAAAACTTGGCGATTTTGATTCGGCTCTAAATCAATACAACAAAATTTTAAAAACAAAACGTTATCTGTTAGAAATACCGTACGTATTTAACAATCGTGTAAGTTACAAAGCGAATCGAGCAATTGCTTATTATAATATTGGGGTAACTTATAGAATGAAGTCCTTATACTCCAATGATAACTGGGAATTACAGAGAAAATATTTAGCAAAAGCAATAAATGCTTATAGAAAATCTTTAGAAATCAACCCCAAAAGTTATGACACCCAATTCAATCTGGGTTTAGCTTACCATATTTCAGGTAATTATGATGAAGCCGGAAAATGTTATTGTCGTGCAATTAATATTGCACCAATGAGTTACGAAGCTCATTACAACTTGGCTGTCCTTTTGAGAAAATTAGGACATTACAAGGAAGCTTATGACGAAATAGATAAAGCATCAACATTGATAACAGCATTAGATGAAAATTCTGCAACTCAACAGTATGTTGCAATTGTTATGAATGACATTACAAGAAATGTATATCAAAATGAAGAATATAAAAAGTACCTTCAATCTATTTTAGTCGAAGAAGAATCAAAAACAAAACAACACATGACAAAAAATAAGAAAAAAATAGCTTCTAAAGAAACAAAAGAAGATAAAAAGAATGATTCTATAACTTCAACCGGAATAAATTTTGTTAATGGGAAAATAGTTGCAACAGAAGAATTAGATAAAGCAATGTTAGAAAACTTTGGGAAATGCCCGTCAATGAGTTATTTTACATCAAATTATGACGATAGTGACGTATTTTAAAATTTTAGAAAAACAAAAGGCGGTAGTGATGTTACCGCCTATTAACCAGATTTACACTATGTAAGTGTTCAGAAAGGAATCATTTAAAATCCTAATTTTTAGGATTAACCTTCTCCCAAATTCAATTGAGAGAACTGTACAATTTTATTTTTTCCACGCTTTTTAGCATTATATAATGCGTGTTCAGCATAACGAATAATTGTATTCGCATCTTCTTCTGTATCAGGAAGACAAGGATAAGTTGCAATACCACCAGAGATTGTAATCGGGTGACGTTCTTCTTCCCCTGCAGGAATAAATTCCATTTTTTCAATGTCTTTTCTGAATCTTTCCGCAAATAAGAATGCATTATCTTCAGATGTGTTTGGAAGAACAACAACAAATTCTTCATCTCCATAACGGGTAAGAATATCTTCTTTTCTTATTAAACCTTTCAACTTGTCTGCGATAGATTTCAATAATACATCGCCCCATTCATATCCATAGATATCATTTACAACTTTGAAAAAGTCTAAATCAAATAGCAATAATGACAAAGCATTCCCGTAACGTTTTGCTCTAGAGATTTCTTGATCCATTCGTTCAAGTAAATATTTTCTGTTGTGCAAGCCAGTTAATTCATCAGTTGTAGCAAGAGTTTTCAACTTTTCTCTCAACTCTCGGATTTTTAACATGTTTTTTACACGAACTACTAATTCTTGATTATCAACAGGTGTTTTGACGTAATCAAAAGCAACTGCTCTAACAGTACAACCTTTGAAAGTTTCACCGATAAATAAAATAGGAAACTTGAATTTAGTTATCATTAAAACATCTTTAATATTCGGAACACTCTCAATGATAATTACCCCTGGGTTTAGAGTTTCGTAGTCCTTTAAGTTGGCAGCATCTTCAAGTCTAACATTTGCATCTTCGATATTTGAAATTACCTCTGCAAGATTTGAAGAATTTTTATCTGTATATATAACAATATTTTTCATAAGCTTTCCTTTCTACTACAAATTAACATATTGTTTGTAATCTAGCAAAATTGTTACGTTTGTTAATATATTCAAAATCGACTAAAAAGATGGGGGTATTTCTCTTTGTGAATGGTAAAATTACTATTATTTATATTATATAAGGATAGAGTTTATGGATTTCAAAAAAGAAAATGATTTAGAAAGAGAATTTTATAATCAAGATTTTTCTGCAATGAAAGAATTACTTGAAAGAATTAGAGGCTCTTTGGCTTCAAAATTTCCGGTAAAAGTTAATGATTTGAATTTAAAAGGAATATTTGATTATGACGATAATATTTCTTTTACATATATAACTCTTTTTCAAGCCGGAATGAAACCTATTCGCTGGGGTGCTTGTCGAAAAACTTTGGAAGAAACAATAAACCGTGATATTCAAAAATTAAAAACATACAAAACATTTCCTGAATTTGAAGTCTGGAATGATGATAAATGCAGGATTATGATTGAATACGTAACAGAACAAATTCCTACAAAAATCGAAGATATAAAATCCTTTTCTTTTGTACCAACAAGATTTGAACCTGGGATTACTGGATTGAAACTTGTGATGAATAACACTCCTTATATCTATATGCCAACTGATGCTTGGACTCAAAGCCAAATGGATTTGAAATCAGCACTCAATACAGTGATTAAGAAAACCCCTATTAAAAATATGACGAATAAAATATCAGAGAGAATTTCTATTTTGAAACAATCTCCTTATGATGCTTATATTTTGAAAAGCAGAGCTTTTGTAACTTATAAAGAGGATATTTTACCATTGTATCGTGGAAATATTTTACAGGAATATTCTCCGGAAGAAATTCGAGATGAAGCAATCGCAGGTGCGGATTGGATAGTTAAAAATATTCAAGAAGACGGTAGATATTTATATTATTATGATTGTAAAGATGACAACTATAAAGACCATGAACACCCTAATGCTCCGGAAGATAACTTGTATTACAATGATTTACGTCATTGTGGCGGAATTATTACGTTAATTAGAGCTTATCAATTAACTAAAGACAGAAAATATTTGGATTTTGCAAAACGAGGTATTGATTTTATTACAACAATTACTCAAGAGCACGAAGTTGACGGCAAACCTGCAGCGTATGTTTTCTATAACAGTAAAGCAAAACTTGGTGGAACTGCAATGATTCTTGTTGCTATGATGAAATACCGGAATGAAACCAACGATAGAACTTATGATGAATATATCAAAAAATATACAAGACATTTACTTTCCAGAATTTATAAAACAGGTGAAATGCTAGGATATTACATTAATCCGAACTTTCAAAACGGTCAACCGCTACTTGAAATGTCAGAAGAAGAAAGACGAGCAACATTTTCATTCTATTACCCCGGAGAAGCATTGCTTGGACTGGCATTGTTTGCGAACTATTTTAAAGATGATGAAGAATTAAGACAAGAAGTTCTTGCAAAAAGTGAAGTTGCGCTGGATTGGATTGTCGAAGAACGTCCAAAAATTTATGCAGACTTATTCACATCTTTGCCATCTGATAGTTGGTTAATGCAAGCAATTGAAGAATGGACAAAAAATCCAAAATTTCAAAAAGAAAACTATATTAATTTTGTTTTTGGCGATGCTGATACAATGGTTGAAAAAACTTATAAACGTGATGATTCACCATATATTGATTTTGAGGGTGGGTATTATTATGAGTATGGTGACCATTTTTATCCAGATGGCGCAAGAAGTGAGGGCTTAGTTGCTGCATATTATCTTGCAAGATTTTTAGGCAACCAAAAATTAGAATCAAAATATTTAGAGGCATGCCGCAAGACCGCACAATCACAGATGTTGTTATTTAACTCTGACAAAAACAATTATGCACACTTAAATCCTGAAAAATCAAAAGGCTCAATCAGATTTAAGGCAACACGCCAATGGGTAAGAGTAGATTCAATCCAACACGTAGCTTGCTTCTTCTTACGATTGTATTTTGCAGAAAAAAATATTGAGGTGTTATAAAAAAGTTGAGAATAACAAAAGACCTTAAAAAAAAATTAAATAAAAGTTAAGAGAATGTGACTTTTGCAAAAACTACGTTAAGATAATAATGTGGAAAGAAAAATTCCAAATTTATCTTGAATGGAGTTGGTGTATAAATGTTAGATTTTGATAAATTTACAAATTATTCCCAAGAAATCATATCAAGTGCAAACGCATTAATGGGCTCATACAAAAATCCGCAAATGGAACCGGAACACATTATGCTTGCAATGATTAAAGATAATGGGATTATTAAAGATTATTTAACAGAATTAAAGCTATTAAATCAAGGATTTATTAACAAAATAGTTTCTAAAATTGAAAGTTTACCAAAACTATCCGGACCGGTAAATAGTCAAGGCTTATATTTAAGCCAAGAAACAATGAGATTATTGGAACTTGCAATGGAAGAAAGCAAGAAATTGAAAGATGACTTTGTAAGCATTGAATCAATTCTTCTTGCAATGACAGAACTTGATAACAGTAATATCAAGGAATTGCTTAATGCAAATGATGTAACATCAAGTTCAATACTAAAAATTATGAAAGATATAAGAGGTAATAATAAAGTGGATACAAAAAATGCAGAAGAAAATATGAAAGCTTTGGAAAAATATTCTACTGACCTTACCGACTTAGCAAGAAAAGGAAAGCTTGACCCTGTAATCGGAAGAGATGAAGAAGTTAGAAGAATTATCCAAGTATTAAACAGACGTACAAAAAACAACCCGGTACTAATCGGAGAACCTGGGGTTGGTAAAACCGCAATTGTTGAGGGGTTAGCTCAACGTATTATCAGAGGAGATGTTCCAGAAAGTCTTAAAGATGTCAAATTGATATCTCTTGATTTGGGGGCATTAGTTGCTGGTGCAAAATTCAGAGGAGAATTTGAAGAACGTTTAAAAGCAGTATTAAAAGAAGTTGAAGCTTCAAACGGAGAAATTGTCATGTTCATTGATGAATTACATACCGTTGTCGGAGCCGGTTCAACAGAAGGTTCTATGGATGCAGGCAACTTGCTAAAACCAATGTTAGCTCGTGGTGTTTTAAGAACAATCGGTGCAACTACAATCAATGAATACAGAAAATACATTGAAAAAGACCCTGCATTAGAAAGACGTTTTCAACCTGTAATGGTCAATGAACCATCAGTTGAAGATACAATCAGTATTTTACGTGGCTTGAAAGAAAAATACGAAGTTCACCACGGAGTAAGAATACTGGATAGTGCAATTATTGAAGCTGCAAAATTGTCAGACAGATATATTACAGACAGATTTCTTCCAGATAAAGCAATTGATTTGATTGATGAAGCTGCAAGCTCATTACGTATTGAAATTGATTCAATGCCGGAAGAAATTGATACAATGATGCGTCAAAAAATTCAACTTGAAATTGAACGTGAAGCATTAAAAAAAGAAGACTCAGAAGAAGCAAAGGCAAAAGTTGAAGATATTACAAAACAAGTAACCGAACTTGAAAGTAAAATTAATGTTTTAAAAGCTCAATGGGAAAAAGAAAAAGCATCAATCACATCAGAAGCAGACATTAAAGATGCAATAAACAAAGTTAAAACCCAAATTGAAGAAGCTGAAAGAAACACTGATTTACAAAGAGCTGCAGAACTTAAATATGGAAAACTTCTTGAACTTGAAAAGAAACTAAAAGCTTGTCAAAACAAAGAACACACCAATAACAAACTTCTAAAAGAAGAAGTAACCGCAACTGATATTGATGAAGTTGTTTCAAAATGGACTGGAATTCCGGTTACAAAACTTGTTGAATCAGAAATGAAAAAATTACTTCACATGGAAGATATTTTACATAAACGTTTAATTGGACAAGATGAAGCAGTTGATACTGTATCAGATGCAATTCGTCGTGCTCGTTCAGGATTAAAAGACCCTAAACGTCCGATAGGGACATTCTTATTCTTAGGTCCTACCGGTGTTGGTAAAACTGAATTAGCTAAGTCATTAGCAGAATTTATGTTCAATGATGAAGATTCTCTTATCCGTATTGATATGTCTGAATATATGGAAAAACATAATGTGGCAAGATTAGTCGGAGCGCCTCCGGGATACGTAGGATATGAAGAAGGCGGACAACTTACAGAAGCAGTAAGAAGAAAACCTTATTCAGTTATCTTGTTTGATGAAATCGAAAAAGCTCACCCAGACGTTTTCAACATAATGTTGCAAATCTTTGATGATGGACGTTTGACAGATTCAAAAGGAAGAACTGTTGATTTCAAAAATACCTTAATAATAATGACAAGTAACATCGGTTCTGATATCATTCTTGAAGATACTTTGAATTCATTGATTTCTCCGGAACAATTTAATGACACTAAAGAAAAAGTTCTTGCTGTTTTAAGACAAAGATTTAAACCTGAATTTTTAAACAGAATTGACGAAACTATTTTCTTTAAGGCATTGAATTTACAACAATTAAGTCAAATCGTTGATATTCAAATGGATTATTTGAGAAACTTGTTAAAAGATCAAGAATTAGAATTTGAAATCACTGACGATGCTAAAGAATTCCTAGCAACTCAAGGATTCAATCCTGTATATGGGGCAAGACCACTGAAAAGAGTAATTCAACAACAAGTTGAAAATCCGTTATCTAAATTGATTTTGGCTCAAACATTCTTGAAAGGTGACAAAATTAAAATAGATGTTAAAGATGATAAATTAACATTTGAAAAAGTCAAATAATTTATTCTTTATAACTCTAAAGTTTGGCGGCAAACTGATAATCAGTTTGCCGCTTTCGATTATAATTACCTTTAAAATAAAAATGAACTTTTTAAAATTCAAATCGTTCTATAAAAGTAGGAAGAAAATGGAAGAAGAAAAAGGAGGTTCATTATGATGAAAAAGGTTATTGCAACAGCACTTTGTTTAACTATAACAGCACCATGCTTTGCAGCAGGAAGATACAAAAATTATTATCCGAACCCAAATAGAATGGACTGTCCTAGATATGAACAAGGATATGATTGCCGAAGAGATAATCACAGATTTCCTAGACCTGATTGTCGTTCCTCACAAAGAACAAAAACACTTGCAGCGGTAGCCGGAATTGCCGGAGTTGCAATGTTAATTTCAGCAATAGTTGATTAAAAAGAAATCTATACAAATAATCCAAAGTAAAACAAATATACATTTTCCCCAAACATTCTTAATCTCAATACTCTATAAGCCCTCTTGTAAGTACACATACAGGAGGATTATTTTTGCAACCAAAAAGGAGAGAATAAATCTCTCCTTTTATTTATTAAGTAATGCAGAAAATTAATCTTTTTTCTTTAATGTTGGAAACGCAATTACGTCACGAATAGATGGGGAGTTAGTCAACAACATAACCAATCTATCAATACCAACACCTAAACCACCCATTGGAGGTACACCGTGCTCTAATGCACAGATATAATCTTCATCAATAGGCATCGCTTCCTCATCACCTGCAGCTTTTGCAGCCATTTGAGCTTCAAATCTTGCTCTTTGGTCAATCGGATCAGTTAATTCGGAGAATGCATTACTGATTTCCCAACCATTAACACGAGTTTCAAAACGTTCTGTTAATCTTGGATTATCTCTATGAACTTTTGCAAGAGGAGAAATATCTCTTGGGTAATCGTAAATATGAATTGGTTGAATTAATGAAGATTCAACTTTTTCTTCAAATACACGTTCAATTACTTGACCCCATTTGTCGCAATCATCTGCATCAACATGAACAGATTTTGCTTTTTCTTTAGCTTCTTCAACTGTTTCAACTTTATTGAAATCAATACCGGTAGCCTCTTCAACAGCACCTAACATAGTTTTTCTATCCCAAGGAGGAGTTAAATCTATTTCATTTTCACCATAAGTAATTTTTGTTGTACCAAGAACTTCTTTTGCAACATGAGCAACCAAGTTTTCTGTTAAAGTCATCATATCGTTATAATCAACATAAGCTTGATACAATTCCATCATAGTGAATTCAGGATTGTGACGAGTATCAATACCCTCATTACGGAATGAACGGTTGATTTCAAAGATTTTTTCACTTACACCACCAACCATCAAACGTTTCAAATAAAGTTCCGGAGCAATTCTCAAATACATATCCATATCTAAAGTATTGTGGTGAGTAATGAAAGGTCTTGCATTCGCGCCACCTGCTTGAGGGTGAAGCATAGGAGTTTCTACTTCCATAAAACCTAAACCGGTTAAATATTCTCTTACTTTTTGGATAATTAAACTTCTTTTTTTGAAAGTTTGTCTAACATCATCATTAACAATCATATCAACATAACGTTGTCTGTATTTTGTTTCAACGTCAGTTAATCCGTGGAATTTTTCCGGCAATGGAAGAAGTGATTTTGACAAAATTTTCAAAGATGTAGCTTTGATTGTCAATTCTCCTCGAGGAGTTCTTCTTACTGAACCGTAAAAACCAACAATATCACCTATATCAATTGTTTTTAAAGTTTTTAAATCTTCTTCTGACAAGTTTTCTTTATGGGAGAAAATTTGAATTTTTCCTGAAGCATCTACCAAGTCGATAAACATTCCTGTGTTACGATTTGCCATAACACGTCCTGCAACGTGGTAGAAATCTTCCGTTTCTTCACCTATAGGTAATTCTTTATATTTTTCTTGCAAATCTTGAGCCATAATGTCTTTGTCATATCCATAAGGATAAGGATTTAGACCTCTTTCTCTCAAGTTTTCCATTTTTTGAATTCTAACTTTACGAATCTGGCTTTGTGAAGAGCCTGATTCTTGATTTTTTTCTGGTTTTTGAGTCATATTTTTCAATCCTTATATTTAAACTAAACTCTGTACTTTGATTGTACCATGAATATACAAAATTATTTGAATAGATAAATAGTTATTTTCATGCTAGGATTTCCTAGGAGTTAGGAGAAAAGGAGAGGATATGACAGTTTTAAAGATAAAAAGATTAGCACACAACGTTAACGTTCCCAAATACCAAACAGAGGGAGCAGCAGGCATGGATTTATGTGCAGCTATTTCTGAACCAATTGAATTAAAACCATTAGAAAGAAAACTTATTCCAACAGGATTGAAAATAGAACTGGAACACGGATACGAAGCCCAAGTAAGACCTCGTTCAGGCTTATCTATCAAACACGGAATTACACTAATCAACTGTATTGGTACAATTGATGAAGATTACCGTGGAGAAGTTTGTGTTCCAATTGCAAATGTTTCAAATGAAGCTTACACAATCCAACCACAAGAAAGAATTGCACAAATGGTAATTGCAAGAGTTGAACAAGCAAAAATTGAAGTTGTTACCGAATTAAGTGACACCGACCGCGGAGAAGGAGGTTTTGGTTCAACAGGGAAATAATAACTCCATTTAATGAATGATTTTATTTAAATCTCCATTATTTATAATGTAAGTGTAGTTTTCACAAGCATTTAAGTAAAGGAGATTTTTTATGGCAGAAGAATTAGACACGCAACAATTAGCTGGTAAAAACTGGATGGCTACAATGATGTCTTGTTGGGCACTAGGTTCATTAGGCGCTCACAGATTTTACACAGGCAAAACGACTTCCGCTTGGATTATGTTTGTAATGACAATTATTGGATTTTTGGCTCCAATTAGCTGTATTTGGGCATTGATTGATGGTTTTATGATTGCTCTTGGCAAATTCAAGGCGGCAGATGGCGAAGAATTATACGAAAGAATTGATTGGGTTGGTTATATTTATATAGCAATAATGATTCTTTCTATTTTAGCAGGTATTGGATTTGTATTCCTTATGGGTGCAGCTATGGCAGCAGCAATAGCTGGGACAGGTGCTATGCCACCGGTTGCTCCATAGAATTGACTCAAAAATTTCTAAACAAAAAACTCTCTCATTTTTTTTGAGGGAGTTTTTAGCCAATAAAAAAGGAACCGATTAAGGTTCCGTTTAGTAGTAGTGGAAAAGGAGGAAAAATTTATTGGTTTCTAATTACATTTTATACATCGGCAGATTTTGGCAAGAACTTTAGCTTTTGAGTTCAAATATTACAAAATTGTTACAATAGATTAAAGTATCTACTATATCAACGACTTTTAAAGTTTTCTATTTTCTCAAATCAGTAAAAAAAGAGTTCAAAAGTTCATCACACTCTTTTTCCATAATTCCGCCATAAACATTTGGAGTAAAAGTTGAGAATTTTCTCAAATCAACTTTAGAAAAAAAAGCACCATAATTTGTATCATAACTTCCAAAATAAACATTTTTAATTCGGGATTGCAAAATTGCCCAACCACACATTGGGCAAGGTTCTAACGTCACATATAAATCACAATCCTCAAGTCGCCAATTACCTAAAACTTGTTCAGCTTTTCGAATTGCCAAGATTTCAGCATGAGAAGTTACATCATTATCTAATTCTCTCTCATTATGAGCGGTTGCAATAACGTCACCATTTTTAACCACCACAGCTCCTACAGGAACATCTCGCCCTGATTTTTTCGCCTCATTTATTGAAATCGACATAAAGCTATTCATAAATTACACCTGTTCAGAAATTTGTGTCTCAGATTTTGCAGTATGCAATACAATAGTTGCGCAAAAGCCATATTCATCATCAGACGTCAAAGTAATAGTTCCCTCCATAGCTTCAACAAGTCCTTTAACAATAAACAATCCCAACCCAGTACCACGAGTAGTTCTTGTCATTTCATCATCGAGTCTTACGAATTTTTCAAACAAACTATTCAACTTCTTAGGAGAAATCTTATCACATTTATTTTTTACTTTAATAACAACCTTATCACCATTAACCGCAGTATCAACAATGATTGGAGTATCCGGATAAGAATATTTTATAGCATTTTCATAAAGATTAACGAAAACTTGTTCAAGCCTACCTTTATCAGCATAAATTTGAGGAAAATCATCAGCCAAATTAACAATTATTTCATGCCCGTCACGTTTTCTCAAAAGGAGTTCTGATTGTTCAAATACTTCATTTATCCAGATATTAGAATTAACAGTTCTTAAACGCATTCCCTCAATATCGGGAATAGTAAGTAAATCTTCAATCAATCGTTTCAATCGTTCAGATTGTTCTTTTATTATGCGCAAAGACTTTTGTTTTGTTTCTTCGTCAATAACAATATCTTGACGCATCAATCTTGATGTATAACCTTGAATACTTGTCAATGGAGTCCGTAACTCGTGACTTACTGTATCTAGAAGATTTGAACGGAATTCATTAAGCTGTTTCAATTCAACGTTTTTCTTCTTCAACTGTAAATAAGATTTATGAATTTCTGTTGCCATATTATTGAATTCATTCGCCAAAAAGATAATTTCATAAGGAGTGAACGAAGTCGTCAAAAGACGAATTTGTCTTTGATAGTTACCTTTCGACAATGCAATAACCGCTTTGAATAACTGTCTTATATTAATATACAAGTAATAAATATAAAAACCTATCAAAACCATCATTGAAAGTATTGCAAATAATACCGACAAAATAATTTTAACCCTATTATCCAAAATCGCTTTCTTTGCAATATTTTGAGTCGTATTTACAACAATAGTTAAATCCGGATTTTTTCTATGTAAATAAACAATCGGTTGGTTTTTCTCATCACCAAAAACAATAGGTTCTTCAACTTCAAAATACGGAGGAAGAGAATCTACGGTTTCTTTAAAAACATCTGGTGTAAAGTTGTGAGAAGCCAAAAGATGTTTCTCTTTATCAATAATATAAATTTGTCTATTATCATCTTCCAATGATTTAAACAGTTGATTATCCCAATTGTTAGAATTAAAAACAATTACAAGAAAAGAACCGTCTTTCATTTGAGTTGAAAGAATTGGTTTTTCGTTCAAATGAGCATCTGTTGTAGTTTTAGCAAGTTCTTGCGGATTTTTTGCAATAATAATATCATCACAATTAGGATAACGCTTTGCAACATCTTTTATAAACTTTATTTTAAGTTTTTTAGACGGAAGATATTCTAAAGTGTCAGCAATTTGAGCAAGTGTTGATTCATTGGTTTTTAAAAAGAAATCAACTTCGTCAGAAACCATACTCGCAACAAGAATCGCAGATTCTCTTAACTGGTGTCTTACTGATTGTTGGTTAATATTATTAATAATAAAACCACTTATAGACATCGGAATTACTACCGCAATAAAAAATACAATTGCAATTTGTTCAATTATTTTTAATCTTTTAAATCTATACTTTTTCATATCTAATCTTGCGCAAATGGTGTCAACTTATAACCTACATTAGTTACAGTATGCAAATATTTTGGTTCTTTTGCATTTGGTTCAATTTTATTTCTCAAACCTCCAACATGAACTCTCAGCATTCTAACATCTTCATTACTATCATAGCCCCAAACTTCATCTAGCAAAGTTGCAAGAGTAACAGGGTGATTGAAATGCTGCATTAAGCAATACAAAATTTCAAATTCAGTCGGAGTTAATTTTGTCTTTTTATTAACAATTACAGCCTCTAAAGATTCCGGAAAAATCTCTATATCGCCAACTCGCAAAATTTCATTTGATAAAGGGGTTTCTTCAACAGGTACAGAATTTCTTCTCAAAAGAACTCTTATTCTCAACAAAACCTCTTGAATATCAAAAGGTTTGACTAAGTAATCATCGGCGCCATAATCAAAACCGGTAGTTTTATCATCAATTGTACCTTTTGCAGTAAGCATCAAAATAGGAATAGAAAGTTTCGCTTGTCTTATATTTTTACAGACATCAAAACCATTCATTTTTGGCATCATAACATCTAGCAAAATTAAATCATAAGTGTTATTTAAGGCTTTATTAAGTCCTTCTAAACCATCTTTTGCCGTATCTACAAAATATCCGCTACTGCGCACATCAAATTCCAACAAATCTCTGATTTCATCGTCATCATCGACTATCAAAATTCTTTTTTGTATTTCTCCCATAAAACACTCCTTTTATGCAATCATTGTACAAAACAAGATAAGTTTTTTCAATCTAATATAAAGATACTTAATATTTCATAATAAATATTTTACAAACCGCAAAAAAAAATCTTTAGGATTTTTTAAGCATGCGATGAAAAAGAGAAAGGGCAAAAATGGATAAAGTTAATTTCACCGCAAAAATGGACATCTCAAGTATAAAAAATAATACTAATCGTTGGGTAAACATTGCAAAAACATTTGAAAAACATACCCGAGAATATCCGTTTGATACTTTTAAAGTTTCAGAAACCCCAAATGGAATTGACATTTTGAATATAAATTCAAAAACTAAACAAGATGCCCTTGTTAATTTTGAGAATGAAAATTTAAAAGAATTGCTATCTATTACTGATATCGCAATTGTGCAAAGATTTAAAAATTTATTATCATTATTTAAAAAACGAGACAAATGTTATGAAAAAACGCAAAAATATTTAGCAAACGAAAGGCTAAAACAGACCTCTAGTCCGATTTTTGAAGATAAAGTATGGGATTCTGCTGTCAATAAAATTCAAAAAGAGAAAAATAAAATTACAAAATCTGATGAAATTTTGAAAAATACTAAAATTTATTTGTAATTTTCAGATAATCTTAAAAAGTCGGCTTAAAAAAGCCGACCTGCTTATGTTTTAAATTTCAGAACTTTTACTTATCCTAATACAAACCAATGGAATAAATAAGCAAAGCAAATACCAAAAACGGCTCCAACCAAAACTTCTAATGGAGTATGACCTAAAAGTTCTTTCAATTTTCCCCCAACAGATTGCAAGTCGTGGTGATAAAAATCTTCCATCATTTTATTTAAACATGCTGCAGTTTTTCCAGCGGCACGTCTTAATCCCGCAGCATCATACATAATTATCAAAGAAAACCCTAATGACACTGCAAAAATAATCGAATCAAAACCCTGTAAAATTCCAACAATGGTAGATAAACCCATTACCCCAGCGGAGTGAGAACTTGGCATACCTCCGGTAGTTGAAAATATTTTAAAATTCACTTTTCTATTTTTTATTGTGAATAAAACAAACTTAATCAATTGCGCAAAAAAAGCAGATGCCACTCCGCAAATAATTACTTCATATCCGTTGTTCGCAATAGCAGATTTTGCTACGTCTAAAAACATTAAATACCTACTCTCTTATTTATTTTCTTAATCATATCTTCAAAAATTTCTGATTTCAAACTTTGTTTTTCCATTATAACACGGCATTTTTCAAATAGGCAAGAAAGTTTACATTTTGCTTCATCTAAACCATACAATGAAACATAAGTTAATTTACCCTCAGCCTTATCTTTGCCTAATGTTTTACCCATTTCTTCAAAAGTTGAAACCTCATCTAATATATCATCTGCAATCTGAAAAGCTAAACCAAAAGTTTTTGCAAATTCAGTAACCGCATTCAATTTTTCATCATCAGCACCTGCAATTATTGCTCCTGTTCTCATTGATAATTGGAACAAATCAGAAGTTTTATGGATATGCAAATATTCTAAAATTTTTGGCTTATCCGCCTCTATATAATTATTATTTTCCGATTCAATATCAACAACTTGTCCTGCGATAACACCCTCTGCACCTGCATAATGAAAGAATTCATTCAAAACTCTAATCAATACAGATGGAGATAAACTTTTTGAATATTTTGTAATTATTTGCGGAGCATAAGTCAATAGAGCATCACCTGCAAGAACTGCCATTGCTTCACCAAAAACTTTATGGTTTGTTAATTTCCCACGACGATAATCATCATTATCCATACAAGGTAAATCGTCATGAATAAGCGTTTGGGCATGCAACATTTCAATTGCACAAGCTGTTGGAATTGCATTTTCAATTTCTCCGCCAAGCATTCTACAAGTTTCCAGACACATAACAGGACGTAATCTTTTCCCTGGAAGTGTAACTGTGTACTTCATCGATTTGAAAATCTCTTGCGGATATCCAATAGGAATAAAATCATCTAATTTATGATTTATTAAATCTATATAATCATTCATCTGCATTTTCTTCTATTTCCTTATAAATCATCTGTTTCATTGTATTTCGTGCGGCTTGACGTTTTTTGCCACTAATCTTTGCAATAACTTTATTGTTTTTAACTTTTTGAGAAGTTTCTTTTTTAATGCCGTTATATTTAACTCTTTCTTTGTATTCTAAAGCTTCATTAACAAATTCTATATAACTCTCATAACGCGTCGGATCAATTTTATCAAGGTTTTTCAAAACCTCGCAACCGTCCTCATTTATATGAAGACAATTTCCATATTTGCAGAACTCTCTATCATAGAGCATTTCATTAAACAGCAAATCAACCTCATGTGGCAAAATAAAATCAAATCGAATATTACTAAACCCCGGAGTATCAACAATACTAGTTGTACTATCAAGCGAAATAATTTCGCAATGTCTTGTTGTATGCGTACCTCGTTTCAATTTATCACTAATCGACTTTGTTTTAAGATTAACATTCGGATTTAAAGCATTAACAAGACTTGATTTGCCAACTCCTGAATTCCCGCATAATGCAGAAATTTTACCCTTTAGTACTTTGCCGAAAGCCTCAATACCTCGCTTTTCTAATGCAGAAGTGAATACAATTTTATACCCTAATGGTTCATATATAGAGATAATTTTGTCCTGCATATTTGAATTTAACCCCAAATCTTCTTTATTAAAACACAGAACTGCAGGAATTTTATAGTACTTCGCAAGAGAGATATATCTATTCAACTGATGGAAATCTAAATCAGGGTGCTTTAGAGCAGATACAACAACAAGTTGGTCAACATTTGCAACTGCAGGCCGAGAGATAAATGTTTTTTTAGGTAAAATTTTAGAAATAACACCATTATCAAATTCTACAAAATCACCAACAACAATTCGTTCTTTCTGTTTTTTCAAAACCTCACGGACTTTGCATTCAAAAGTTTTTCCGTCCATTTGAACAGAATATAAATCTGAATGAATTTTATAAATTTGACCTTGCATAAAAGAATTATACTACCAACACAAATAAAAAGCCGCTTTGTACAAGCGGCAGGGAAAAAGTTACGAAAATTAATGTGTAGGGGAAAAAATATAAGTTAAAATATTTTATGCATTGAAGATGTTGAAAGATTTTTCAACGTTTTTACTAATTACTTTAGCAACTGAATCATATTCTGTTTGAAGAGCAGAATGTTCTGATTCCAATTTCGTTAATTGCATATCAAATTTCTTTTCTTCGTTTTCTATACGATCCAAACTTGTGTTGTATTCTTGTTCAGCAATAGCAATTGCAGATTTATCTTCTTTTTCGGTAATTGATTCATCATCATCAATTGTTGTTCCTACAAATGCTTTTTCACTTGCTGAGTAGTAAGATAATACAAGCTTTCCTGATTTTAATTGATTTACAAACCATTCTGAATCTTGGAAAATTTTATTTTCACTTGTCATATTTGAGGTTGATTCAGTTTTTGACAATTTATCTGAATAAGATTCTTTCAAAGTTGTAAAACCAGATGTTCTCATCTCATCAAAAATATTCTTGTAGTAGTTTAATTTGCCGGTATCATTGTAATCAGAATTTTTAGCTTTCAATTCTGCTAAAGTTCCTGATTGACCTTGGTTATAATAAGCTTCAGTTAAAGATAATGCATAATCATACAATTCTCTTTGAGCAGATGTTGTACCTTCAAAATTCAAAGCTGTAACATTTTCAGTAACTTTATAACTATGACCTGATTCTGAATCATATAAACCTGTATTGTTGTTTAAAGTTAAATAGTTCTTTTCATTTTCACTAACAATAGCTTTACCGTTTTTACCTAAAGAAGCATACAAAGTTTTTGTTTTAACTTCTTCCTTATCATCATTTTTATAGGTAAATTCACCTGTTGCTTTGTTATAAGTAACATCTAACAATTGAGTATATTCATCAGTTCCTTCTTGTTCAGGAGTTTGGAAATATACACCTGTTTGAGTGTCACCATTTTCATCAGTATATTCTTTAGCTACTACAGTTGAACGAGTTGTGTAATAACGTCCACCCTCTTTTTGTAAGCTGAATGAATCACTGCCATCTGATGAAGCCGCATAAGCAGTGTTATAAGTAGGGAAGCCATCAAAAGACTCTTTGCTAAATGATGTATAACCAAAAGATAAGATATGTTGACTATCCATATCATTTATACTTTTACCAACAGATACAAGGTATTTATCCCAAGCTTGGTGAACAGCTTCTTCTGCAGATGCAGAATTTGATAAATCAATATTTGCTTGAGAATAACCTAATTGATATAAGAATTTGTTATAATCTCCGTTATTCTCTCTGAAAGCATTTGCAATAGCCTCAGACACCAAAACTTTACCTTGATTGTTTTTAACCATATATTGTTTGCCGGTAGCAACAGTATTAATGCCTGTTAATTGGTTGTAGCTCAAATCTTCATAACAAGCTTCTGTTCCGTTGTAACCTGTTAAAATTTGATACTTAGTTTGATTTAAAGCATCAAGGTATTTGTCATTAATTTGTTCAGAATCATCAGAAAGACGTTGTTTAGAATAAGCAATGGACTGCTGTTCAAACTCATTGTTTGACAGTCTGGCAGTTATGCTTAATAATCTACCTTGTGAAGCAGCCATTCCCATAGTGTTGAGCCTTTCCTTTCATAATTTTCGTACTCTTATTCTTATTTACGGCTTAATTGCAAAAATCTTTAAAAAATCTCTGTGTTTTGTTACGAAATATTAACAAAAGGGAAAAACTACTTAGGTTTGGATTACTTAAATTCTCTAACCAAATCCTTAAAATAATCCGAATTTATTTTTGCTTTTTGTGCACATGTTATACCGTTTAATTTATCCGAACCTTTAGGATTACAATATACCTCTGTATCAGTATAAGTTGTACCTTTACCACCCATTGTTTTAAGTTCTCCATCTATAAATTCGAAAGTAAATAAATCATATCCCCAACGATTTGGAGGATTATTATATCCGTTCAGGTCAACTGAAACCCAGATAATTCCGTCTTCTCGTCCAGCATTTTCAAACAACAATAAAGTTCCATCTTGCAATGCAATCATTCCATCATCAAAGTACCAATGAATTACAGTTTTGCTACCATCTAATGTTCTATATAAATCTTTCTTTGTAGAATAATAATTTGCATCAAGCTCTGGAGCACAAGCCGGATTTTTAAGATTTCTAAAACAATCTGTTGCTCCAGTTAAATAGTTCATAAAAGTCTTATAAAACATTGTTCCTCCATAAGTATTTGGGTCTAATGAAACGTCATCAGCTTCCATTTGTTTAAAAACTTGTTGAACAGTTGAATAAGATTTTAGGAATTGAGTGTGTAATCTTTTTGCTTTGTAGTTATTAATTAAACTTGGAATTGTCAATGCAGCAACGACACCGATTATGCCAAGAGTAATTAATACCTCTGCGAGTGTAAATGCAAGTTTCACCCTTTCTTTTTCGTTCTTAAATGCAAGGTCTTTCGTTTCATTATTCATAATAACATCTCCATGACTTTATAATATATTATAATATTAATTATAGTTTCTTATAATTTAATTATCAATATAAGATTGTTAAAATACTATTATGTTAGATAGTGTTTTTCTTAAAGAATTTGGAGTTCGACTCAAACTTTTCCGTATAAAAAAGGATATGACCCAAGCGCAACTTGGTGAAATGATTAACATTTCCGAACACAGAATTAGCCAAATCGAAAATGGGAAATGTAATATTACCCTCAAAACCATAAATAAAATTTCTAACGCACTTAATATTCCTGCGGTTAAATTATTTACATTTGATTAAAAAAAATTCCTGCTAAAAGGAGTAATAGCAGGATAAGTTCAGTAAAAGAGACATCACCAACATTATTACCCCTTTTTAAAAATCGTCAAGTATTATTTCAAAAACTACTTAATTTTATCTAAAGGAATTAGCTTATCAACAGAAATATTCAAAGCTAAAGCAAGATTAACAATAACAATCAAAGATGGACTATATTTTTCTTTTTCGATTCTTGCAAGATATTCAGGAGTAATATCAGCCATTTCTGCCAGTTTTTCTTGAGAAAACTGTTTTCTTGCCCGTTCCGCCCTCAAATTCTCTGCAAATATTTTAATCACTTCTTCTCTATCCATATTGATAGTTTATATTAGTTGACAAAAATATCTTATGACTTATAATTCATGTATTATGATTTATAAGTCAGTATAAAAGGAATAAAAGTCAAGAAATGAAGGGAATAACAATTAACAATAGTACAAATCACAAAAAGGATAATAAAGATGCAAAGAACTTAGGGCCTGTGTGCCTTAATACCCCAGTGCAGAATAAAAAGAAACTTGCATTTACATTGGCGGAAGTCTTAATCACCCTCGGAATAATCGGTGTCGTTGCTGCATTGACAATTCCAAGTTTAATTAATAACTACAAGGCAAAAAGATTACACACTCAATTCCTAAAATCTTATTCAACTGTTCAACAAGTTTTTAAACAAATGGAAGCTGACGATGTTTCATTAGACCCAAATACTTATCCACATGGAACATTTTATTTGACATTTATGAACTATCTTCAAGGGGCTTTTGATTGTGGTTCAGATGCGACTAAAGTGAACTATTTACTCCCTTGTTACGGCTACAAATGGACTACCGCAGATAAAAATGCCAAACCATATAAGTCATTAGACGGTAAATCCGATGTTAATGGTTCTCGGTTTGATGATGGACAAATTGCATTACAAGATGGAACATTATTACTATTTGAAAATAGTAGCGCAAATGATGGTATAATCTGGGTTTCTGTTGATTTGAACGGCTATAACAATCCTCCAAATCGTTGGGGGTACGATTTATTTACATTTCAATTTGTTGATGGAGAGCTTAAAACAATGGGAGATAATGGAACTGACTACACAAATATGACTTCATATTGTAATTCTCAAACAACAAATGCATTAAATGGTGTAACTTGCGCACAGAAAGCAAAAGCAAGTTCAGACTATTTTAAAGATATTATTAAAGAATTTAAATAAAAAATTTTAGTGGAAAAATTTAAAAATTTATTCTATAATTTTTGTATGAAAAAAATTATTTTAACTTTAGTTATATTAAGTGGAGCTTTTTTGAATGTTGCAAACAGTGCAACTTTGCCTTGGCAAAAGCAACAACCAGAACAAGTTCAAGCTGATCCGATTTCAGAACAGGCAAAAGTTCTTTATGCACAAAACGATATTGATGGTGCTCAAAAAATATTGCTAGGCAAAACAGAAGAAAGTCGTTCTGCAGAAGATTGCTTACTTCTTGGAAACATTTTGCAAGACAAAGACAAAATCAACGAAGCAATTTATATGTTCAATGAAGCAATCAATAAAGACCCCAAATATTATAAAGCACACTACAATTTAGGATACATTTATTTTATCCAAGATAAACCAAATTTAGCTCTGGCAGAATTCAAAAAAACAGTTAAACTTAAAGACGATTTTTCTTACGGATATTATAATATGGGTTGTGCGTATTTAAAATTAAAAGACTATCGTAACGCAAAATACAACTTTTTCAGGGCTTTAGATTCTGGGAATAGCGAACCATCTATTTACTACAATTTAGCATATTCTTACAAAATGCTAAACAAAGAAAAACAAGCTCAAACATATTTAGATTTATACAACAAAATTATGGAAAAGCAGTAAAATGACACAATATAAAGGAATTATTTTTGATTTTAATGGAACTCTATACTGGGATTCACCAAAGCACAAAGAAGCATGGGTTGAATTTTCAAGACGACTTAGAGGAACACCTTTTTCAGATGAAGAGATGCTAAAATACATGTTCGGTCGAACTAACGAAGAAATCATCAAATACGCAATCGGTAAACAACCAACGCCGGAAATGGTTGAGAAATTAGCATTTGAAAAAGAAGAAGTTTATAGAAACATGTGTTTGAAAGACAAAGATAACTTCCATTTAGCGGACGGAGTTGTGGAATTTTTAGACTTTTTAAAAGAAAATAATATTCCTCGAACTATTGCAACAATGTCAGAAAAAGACAATGTGGACTTTTATATCAAACATTTTCATTTAGCAAACTGGTTTGATTTAGACAAAATTGTTTATTCTGACGGAACAATTCCTGGGAAACCAGCTCCGGATATTTACGAAATTGCAGCAAAAAATATTGGCTTGAAACCCAAAGAATGTATTGTTGTTGAAGATGCAATCTCTGGAATTGAATCTGCCAGAGCCGCAAAAATCGGAAAAATCATCGCAATTTGTTCAGAAGAAAGTCCTGAATTATACAAATCAATTCCTGCTGTGAGTGAAATTATTAATAGTTTTAGAGAATTTAACAAAGATTTATTTGCCATAAATTCAATTGTGAGATAGAAATGATTACTAAACCGGAAATAGATAAACTCGTCAAAACTTACGAAACAGTTGATTTTATTAAAGACGACCCCATACAGATTCCTCATAGATTTAAAAACAAAAAAGATATCGAAATTTCAGGTTTTATCGCATCACTGGTTGCTTACGGGAGAAGAGAACTTTTTATAAAAAAACTCAACCAGTTGTTAGAAATTGCACAAAACGAGCCACTAAATTTTATAGAAAATTTTGAACCAAAAATTCTTGAAGATTTTAATTATCGTTTTGGAAAACCGGAAGATTTTTCAGCAATTTTTTCTATCCTAAAAGACTTGTACACAAAAGACGGTGGACTTGAAGAACTATTTAAATATGGACATTCGCAAGATAAATTATTTGAAACAGTGACAGACTATTTCTATGCAAAGTCTAGCAAAAATTTAGGACAAGGCTTTTATTTTATGATTCCAAATCCAAGAAAAGGCGGTGCAATGAAGAGAATGTGCATGTATCTCCGTTGGTTAGTAAGAAAAGGTCCTGTAGATTTTGGAATTTGGAATTTTATGAAGCCGTCAGAATTATATATTCCACTAGATATCCATGTCGGCAGAATTTCACGAAATATGGGATTATTATCCAGAAAAGCTAACGACTTCAAATCTGTAATTGAAATTACTGAAAACTTAAAGCAGTTTGACCCAAATGATCCTATAAAATACGATTTTGCAATGTTTGGCTACGGCGTAAACCAAGAGAAATAGTTATTTCAAGAGTTTACCTGTTTGCAAAACATAGTATGCACACCCCCAGCCGGATTTCTTTTTATCGCAATTTCCGTCGGCCTCTGACCCTGGAGCACCGTTTGGTCTAACAGAACCTTTACTATAATTAAAATCAAACAAATCTTTTCCTACAGTATTTGGCGGTTTAGGACCATTTACATCAACGTTAAAATTGATATAGCCTTCATCATTATCAGTATTATCAGAATAGCTTTGTATAAAAATAGAAGCACCATTATTCAAAACGATTTTGTAATAATAATCACGATTTGCATAATTAGGAGATTTATTTCCATTTAAATAAGTATATGTAGTATTAGGGAAACAAAAACCATTCGTATCAGGTTCTGTTCCACAATCATGAGCTACTTTCATGTGTTTTAGGAGTTTTTCTGCGATAAGTTCCGCATCTTCCTTGGAATGATCTTGTTTCAGCCCCCAACCCTCAACCTCGCCATCTTCTGCTTCCGCAGCTTTTATTGCCTGAGCAAGAATTGATTGAACTGCACGCAATTGAGTAACTGTTCGTTTTTCGTATAATTTTTGTGAAAGAGTTGGAATTGTCATTGCCGCAACGACACCGATTATTCCAAGGGTAATTAATACCTCAGCTAATGTAAATGCAAGTTTCTTTTTAGGCAATTTTTTATAATTGTCATTCTGAACTTGATTCAGAATCTCCTTAACTTTTTGAGACCCTGAAACGAGTTCAGGGTGACAGTGATTATTTAATTCCATATATAAATTCCCCCTTATATTATAACCTGTTATAAACATGTTATAATATAAAACACTTCTTATCTTTTGTAAAGTACATGTTATAGACAATGTAATAGATAAGGACAATTATGGAGAGAAAATTTTTCAGAACAGGTAATGGCTGGTCACTTTTCATACCAAAAGTAATTATTGAACTTTTAAAAATCGACCCTGAAAAAGACACAATTGAAATGCAAATCGAAAATGATGTTTTAAAAATCAAGAAGAAAGAAAAAGAGTAAATTTAACAAAAATTTATTAAAAAGTAGAAATTATTAAAGTTTTTTGCTATTTTACCGATATAGTAAACAGTCGAGAGTCTGTAAGGTTAAAAGTGTTTATAAAGGCAAAAACATGAGAGTTCCGGCGGTAAATCTAAACAACCTGAATAGTCAAATTAAATCAAACTCCGCAAACCATGGAGTAACAGGAAATAATTTGGCTAATGGGGAACGTCAAATTTCGGACTTGAAAGGCATGCCTTATGTTTATCCTGTGAATTTCACAGCTATTCAGAATTCCTCAAAACTTCGAATTCTTTTTAGTTACGGACTTCCTTGTATGTATAGTGGGATTCAAATGATTGACCCTAAACAACTTTCCCGAATGTTGAAAAACCAAACATTTTTTCAACCGTCATCAAGTGTTGTTGAAATATTGAGCAAATATAGAGAAAGCTTTACAGGGATTGAAGCTAAGGTTTTTGATATTTTGAAAGATAGGGCGGTTGTGCATCCGGACAAGAATATTCAGGAATTACTGCAAGAAGTTGAACCGATTTATCGCCGTCGTCTGCGTAAAAAACAAGCTCCGATTTTCAGAAAACTTACAGAAGCAGCTTATGCATTGCCGGAAAAATACAAACGTCCGTTCAAAAAATTGATGGACGACACGGATAAGAAATTGAATGAAAAACCGATTATCATACCATTTTCATCTTATGAATACAAATACAAGCTCACAAAAATCAGAGAAGACATCGTAAACAAAGGGACTCTAAAAGAGAAAAAAGTTATGAATAAACTCATAAAAGAGTCTAAACGGTTTGCGAATTCAACAAATGCGAATACAATTGAAAACCAGAAAAAAGTTTTAGCTTTTCAAGAGTTAATTCTGAGAAAGTCTGTATTAAAAAATAACGAACAGCTAAAAAACTTGATAGAACTTTCTAAATCGAGATTGAATAGAGAAGAGGTAATTTTGCCATTTTCTAGAAAATCATTTTTGTACGATTTGATAAAAGTAATCGGAGATGTTCCGAATAAAAAATTGCAAGACAAACTAATTGCGATTGCGCAAACTCTCCCTACATCACAAGAAAGTGTTTCAGCTTATGTAATGAAAGTTGCTGCAGAAACACCTGACAAAATCGGACATAGACTTATGTGGCCATCGCTTGCATCTATCGAACACATTTTGCCGAAATCTTGCGGAGGTCAAGATGCGTTGTCTAACTTCGGAGGAGCGACAACAAGAGAAAATTCCACAAGAAAGAATATTGATTTTGTAGAGCAATTGAAACGTCGTCCGCAAGCACGAGAAAATTGTCAAAAATATGTTGATAGACTAGTCGAACTTTATCGCCAAGGTGTATTTTACAAAAATGGAATTAGTCCAAAATACATTGTCGATTTCAAAAATGCAATTTACCAACAATCAAAACACACCCTTAATTTAGATATACCAAAGATATAATTTTCGTTATATAACTTAACATTTATTAAATTATTACAAATTGTAAATACAAATTTTTAGGGCCCAAATCCAGTTATAATAGAAAGAATACGATTACACATCAAATATTTGTTTAAAAAACCCTTCAAATAAAACCGTAGAAATTCATATAGAACAAAATTATTGAAAGGTTTTAGAAAATGGCAGATTTGAATGTATGGTCTTTTGGAAAGAAATCAAACATTGATTTGAAAAAACTTCAAGCAGGTATGAAAGCAGAACAACTTCAAACAAAACAAGGTGAGTCTATCTTCAGCAAAATTGACAAAGATAGCAATGGAGTTATTGATGCAGATGAATTAAAAGCTTTCAGTGAAGGGCTTGATAAAACCACAGATGGAAAAGTTTCTAAAAAAGAAGCGAGAAAATTCATCAAAGAAAACGGATTAAAAGGCGAAGTTAAGAAAAAAGATGTTCTTAAATTCTTAAACGCTAATGTTAAAAATACTGAGAATGTAGAAGATGCAAAAGTAGTTGAACAAAACGGTCAAAAACTTGTTCAAGTAACTTACAAAGATGGCACAAAAGAAATAATTAATCCTGACAAATCTTCTCAATTAATTCAATCTGACGGAAATGGCAACAAGACTACAAAATACTTAGATGAAAATAAAAAATTATTAAAAGATAAAGTTGAAACAAAAGACGGTGAAACAACACTATCTACTGTTGTAACAGAATATGCAGAAGACGGTGCAACTCCAACCAAAAAAATTGAAACTAATTATCAGAAAAATTCTGAAGCAACAACAACTTTCACTGACGGAAAACCAGAAACTAAAGTTGAAAAACAAGGTACAACAACTTCAAACTACACTTTTGATGGAAACGGCAATGAAGTTTTGAATTCAAAAATTGAAAATGAAGGGATTCCGGCAAAAGAAAAGCGCACAGAATACACATATTCTGAAGACGGAACAACAACAGAAAACATCTCCGAGCCAGGAATTAACAAAACAACTACCAGAGTAAGAAAAGGTGATGTTACTCTTACTGAACACATCAACGACAATGGTAGAATTACAGATAGAGAGTACTACGAAGAAGGTTATACCGAAAAAACAACCGATGATAATGGTAACCCAACTACAAATATCTGCAACTTAGATAACAAAAAACTTGTCCAAGAAAAAACAGTTGGGGAGCAAAAATACCAAGCAACTTACGATGGACAAGGTAACACAACAGGTATCATTGTTCAAAATAGAGAATCTTTATCTGACCTTGCCAATAAATTTGGTTGCAGTGAAGAAGCTTTGAAAGAATTAAACGGCAAAGAATCATTCGCAGTAGGCGATGAAATCAAAGTTCCGGGAGAAATTGAAGCAGATTCTCCGGCTCTTCAAAACAGAAAAGATGCTCAGGGAGCAAAACAAGATGCTTTAATTCAACAACAAAGAGATGCTCGAGCTGCCGCAATCAGAGAACAAAGAGCCGCCGCAGCCGCAGTAAGAAAAGCAAGAGCAGCAGCTCAAGAAGCTCAATATCGTCAAATGGGTTTGAAAAACCACAAAGGACGAGGTACAAAAGTTACCGGTCACTACAAATCAGGTAAAAAAGAAACATTTACCGTAATCGGTGAAGCCGGGAATGGAAGAAAACTTGTTAAAGGTAAAAATGGCAAAATTTCTACAGTAGCACATGACGGAACAGTATTAAAAGAAAGCTACGTTCAAAATACAAACCTTTACGCATCAGGCAAAAAAGTTAAAGGTAAAATTAAAGGCAAAGACGGAAAACTTCACTCTACTACTTTCGCAGAAATTCCAAATGCAAAACTTCCACACGGAAGAAAAACAGTAGTCGATGCTAAAGGTAGAACTTGGATTATGGCACAAGACGGTACAATTTTGGATAACAAATATGTTGCAAAAAGCAATTATGCAGACCAAATCAAAGCTAACAAAGGCACAGCTCAAAAAGTAACCGTTAATATGATGAGCAATCAATTAGACCAAGCCCAAGCAGCATTTGACAAACAAATGAATGCTGATGGTTGGGCTGAAGATGTAGCTGACGGCATTAGTGTACTTTGGGGTTCAGACAATAGAGCTTCAAAAGTTAGAGAAGATTTAAAAACTTACAGAAACAACATCAACCAATTGAAAAATGCAGCTAAACAAGGTGATGCACAATTTAAAACTAAATTCAAACAAATTTACGGTGTTAATTATAACCAAAATGCAATAGCAAATTACTACCTACGTCCAACAAAAGCAAACTATCAAAAAGCTTTTGGTACTAAAAATGACATTGGTTATAGAGTAGCAAAATACAATGAATCACAAAAAGCAGGTGGCGAATGGGTTAAAACAGGAGCTAAAGTTGCTGCTGGAATTGCGGCAGTAGCTACTGCAATTCCATCTGGAGGTAGTTCAATAGCCGCTTATGCTGCAGGTTTAGGAGCTGCCGGAGTAGCAACAGCCGCAGCAGATATCGCAATTGATGTATCAAATAAAGCAGTATCTAAAGAAGGCTTACAAGATGGAGAATTAGGTCAATACGTAAAAGATGGTGTAATTGATGGCACTATTACCGTTGCAACTTTAGGTACTTCTAAAATTGTTAAAGGCGGATACACTGCATATAAAGCCGCTAAAGCAACATCAAAAGCTGCAACTGCGGCAGAAAAAGCTGCTGAACAAAGTGCTGTAAACGTAGAAAAAGGTCTTACAACTACAGCACAACAAGCAACCGGAGTAGAAACAGGCTTGGCAACTCAAACAACCGGAACCGCAGAAAGAGGAGTTGCTAGACTTGGTCAACAAGGCTCAAACATTACTGAAAGAGGTTTGACTAGAGCCGGCGAAAATTCTGAAAAAGGTCTTGCTAGAACTGGTCAACAAGGATCAAACACTGCTGAAAGAGGTTTGACTAAAGCTGGTGAAAATTCTGAAAAAGGTCTTGCTAGAACTGGTCAACAAGGTTCAAACACTGCTGAAAGAGGCTTGGCTAAAGCCGGTGAAAATGCCGAAAAAGGACTTGCTAAAATTGAACCACAAGCAGGAAATACGGTATCAGATACAGCAGCAAAAGTAACAAATGGAGCACTAAGTAAAACAGAAGAAGCAGTTATTGATACTGCAGTTGATGCTGCGGTTGGTGCAGGTGCAGAATATATGCAAACAGGTCAAGTAACTGTTGAGGGTACCGCAATGAATATGGCAATCGGTGCCGGAGGTCTTCTTGGTGAAAAATTAAGCACTAAACTAAAAGGTTCTAACTTATACCAAAAAGCAAGTGACAAAGTTTCAAATGCATATAATAATGTAAAAGATAAATTTGCTTCAAAAGGTACAGCAGCTACACATGAAACTGGCTTAGCAAGAACAGAGAAATTAAACACTTCTAACTCTTCAACTCGTGCAGAAAAAACTGCAGATAATGCTTTTGAACAAAAAGCCGCAAGAAAAGCAGATAGCACAGAATCAAGAAGAAGAGCAGAAGAAGCTAAAAAGACTGAACAAGCTAAGAAAACAGAGGAAGCTAAGAAAGCCGAGGAAGCTAAAAAGGCCGAACAAACTAAGAAAACTGAAGAAGCTAAGAAAACTCAAGCTCAATCAGCAGAAAAAATTCAAAATAGAATGGAAACATTAAATGCTGAAATTAAAGAAGGAGAATTAGCTAAAGATTTCAAAGAAAAATATGCAGATATCTTTGATTCAAACTACAACATCGATTTAAAAGATCCAAAAGCCGAAGCAGCATTGAGAAGCAAAATTCGTCCAATGATACTTGCGGTACATGGTGACAGAGGTCAAGGAATTTCAAAAGATTTTCAACAAGCAGTAGCTAAAGTTTTTGATAATTTGAAGAAGAAAAATGCTACAGGAGTAAAATCTTCATTAGCCCAATTAAATAATGTTCTAGATAATAGAGTTAGTACATTAACAAGAAAAAGAGCAGAATTAAATAATCTAAAAGCTCAATTTGGTGATTTGGGTGCTAAAAAAGAAACAGCAGAAAATAAGGCTGAACAACCTAAAGCAACTAATGAAACAGGTAAAGCTCAAAATGCTGAACAACCTAAAGTTGCTAAATATGCAAATAAAGCCCAAAATGAATCAAAAGTAAATAATGAAAAAAGCACAACAAAAACCAAAGATTCTTTTGAAGGCTATACAGATAAAGTATATATAGCGACTGATAACTTTAAAGCAGGAGATGCGATACCAAAAGGTCAAGAAATTTTTCTAAACGGCAATGAACGTTTCAGAGTTGGACTTGGACAATCACAAGTTGATTTTTCATCTCCAGAAATTCAAGCTCGTTTAAGGAAAATGAAAAATGGTGAAACTCTAACTATTGGAAGACAAGGTGACATCATAATTGCAGCAAACGATATGACTGTTTCAAGAAAACATTTCACTATTACTCGTGATGGAGATAGTTTCATTATCAAAGATATTTCAACTAACGGCTCTTTTATGGGAAGTGCTAAAAGTGCAAACCCAACATATAATAACAAAAAATTAAATAAATATAAAATTGACAAAAATAAACCTGTAAAAGATCATGTTAGCTTCTACCGAGACAATAAAAAATTATTCAAAGGAACAGAATCTTGGAATGGAACTTGTTGGCAAGGTTTTGAACCTAAAGATCAACACCATGGAGCATGGAAAATGCACATGTACTCTATAGATGAACATGATTGGCAACAAATGTCAGAAGCAATAATACCTTACTTGAAAGACCATGGTATAGAATGGAAAACCCTTAATGCCGGATATGGTGCAGATTATTTAAATGGAAGTGTTCAACAAGGTAAAGCATTCACTATCTACCCAAGAGATAATGCGCACATGGAACAAGTTGCAAAAGATTTAGATTATATCATTAGAAATAATAATCTAAACATCAATGGTTCAGATATTATTGGAGACCGTGCAATGGGTGACAGTGGTCGATTATTCTATCGATATGAATATAACACAGGAGCAGTTAAAGATATTAATTTAGACTTAAATGATGCTTATGATAGATTAAGATATCACAACTTATACGATGCAAATCATGAACGTATAGAAAGAAATGGAAAAGGTTCTTATCTTGCAGATGACATGAGTGCAGCAGATGACCCATGGTTGAATTTTGATCCTAGTGACCTAGATTCTCACCCTACCCCTTAACGGCGCCGTCGTTTTCACCTGAGATGAAGTACTTCTGCATAGCTAAGAAAAAGATGATTATCGGTATGGTTGAAATTATTGAACCGGCGGCGATAAATCGCCAATTTGATGAAAACATTCCCTGTAAGTTATTTACTCCAACTGGAAGTGTGTACATCGCTTCTTTTGTCAACACAATACTCGGCCACAAGAATTCACCCCACGAACCGATAAATGTAAAGATTGCAAGCACGGCAAGTGACGGTTTTACCATAGGTAACAAAACTTTCCAAAACACCTGAAAAACATTACAACCATCAACAATTGCAGCTTCTTCCATCTCTCTTGGAATTGTCATAAATGCTTGTCGCATCAAAAATATTCCAAACGCACTCACAGCAAACGGCATTACAAGTCCGATAAATCCCATTGTATCGTTTACACTATCAACCAAATGTAATTTCAATGTTATCAAATAAACCGGCAACATAATTGCTTGAAAGGGTACCATTATAGTCGCAAGAATTGAAAAGAAAGCAATCTTTTTGCCTTTAAATTCCATTCTTGCTAAAGGATAACCAGCAAGTGATGATAAAATCAAGTTCAACAAAACCGTTCCACCTGCGACAACCATACTGTTTACAAAATATCGCATCAAATCGACTTTATGCCAAACGCCAATATAATTTGCAAAAGTAAAATCTTTCGGAACAATTGTCGGAGGATAAGCAAAAATATTTTCCCCGGCACCTTTCAAAGATGTTGACAACAACCATATAAAAGGAAAAATTGAAAGAATGAATACAAAAATCAAAATTGCGTGTATCCACATATTTTTTAGTTTAATTTTATCTCTAATTTTTCCTAATATATTCAAAATTACCTCTTTTTAAATTTGATATTTATTTTTCTCAAAACACAAAATATTGACTAGCGAAAATGCCATTACGATAACAAGCAAAATTACCGCCATTGCAGAAGCATAACCTAAATCAAGATTTTCAAATGCTTTTTCATATATATAATAAACAATTGTTTTGGTAGAATTCAATGGTCCGCCTTTTGTCATAACATATATTTCAGCAAATATTTTCATAGCAGAGATTGAACTTATTGTTGTAACTAAGGCAATTGTAGGCATTATATGAGGAATAGTTACGGTCAAATGTTTCGTGAAAAATCCAGCACCATCAATATCACAAGCTTCATAAAGTTCTTTTGGAACACTCATCAAAGCTGCAAGATAAATCATCATATAATATCCAATACCTTTCCATATTGTCACAATTATTACGGAATAAATAGCATATTTTGGATCGGTAAGCCACCCAATAGAATGTATATGAAAAACATTCAACAAATAATTCAAAATCCCTTGTTCGGCATAAAGCCACTTAAAAGCAATAGCAGCAACTACAATTGAAACAATTACAGGCAAATAAATTAATATTTTATATAAAGTTATTCCCTTGATTTTTTGGTTAATCAAAATTGCCAAAAACAAAGGAATAATCGCAAGTACCGGAACAGCCACAACAAGATAAATTATTGTATTCAACATAACTTTGTAAAAAACAGGATTATGTAAAATCGCAACATAATTTTGTAACCCTGCAAAACTTGCATGATAAATATTGTTTGAATAATCTAAAAAACTTAAACCAATTGTTTGAAAAAATGGAATAAAAAAGAAAATTAACAAAACAATTCCCGCAGGCAACAAAAACAAATATGGCGCAGTTTTTCCATAATACTTGAACATACCCTGATTATCTCATTTTAAGCACAATTCGTCAAGTATTCTATATTAGAAAGAGGGCAAAAGACTTCGCCCTCTTCTTATTTAAATACTTATTTCTTCGGAACTGGTCGTTTAATAATTCGTCCTCGTTCTTCAATCCTCTTTTGGTGGTAACCATAAAATGCGTAGATTAGAACACCAACGGCAAGCCATAACAAGAAATAAACTGAAGATGTTTTTAAAGTTTTAAGTGAGAATATAATCAAAACACCGCAAATCAATATTCCCAAAATTGGGAACCAAGGACAGAACGGAACCTTGAATGGTCTTGGTCTATCAGGAGCGGTTTTTCTCAAAATAAGAACAGCCAAACAAATAATTACAAAAGATGTGAATGTTCCAAAATTACACAACGCAGCAGATATATTCAAATCCATAAACAATCCGCAAACAATTACCACGACACCTGAAATCCAAGTCATAACGTGCGGTGTTCTATATTTTCGATGAATTAATCTCCAAGATTTTGGTAAAAATCTATCACGACTGATTGCATATAAAATTCTTGTTGTACCTAATTGATAGATTAAAAGAACAGATGTCAAAGCACACAACGCACCGATAGAAATCAATCCGGCAAACCAATCTTTACCGACATAGCTCATGGCATGCGCAATTGGGGCTTGAATGTCAATTCTCTCAATTGGAACAATCCCTGTTAAAACCAAAGCAACACATACATATAAAATTGTACAAATAACCAAAGTTCCTAAAATTGCAATAGGCAAATCTCTTTGTGGATTTTCCGTTTCTTCTGCAGTTGTAGAAATTGCATCAAATCCGATATAAGCAAAGAAAATCAAGAATGCCCCCATAATTACCCCTGTTGGGTCACTAGGGAAAAATGGTGTCCAATGTTCAGGTTTTACATAAAAAGCACCGACTACGATAAAGGATAGAATCATAAACATATTTACCCCAACCATAATACTTGCAACCCTTGTAGATTCTTTTACACCACGAACCAAGAGCATTGTCAAAACTAATACAATTGCAACCGCAGGTAGGTTAACCGCAAACGGAATATGACCAAACAAATACGGGATTTTATCATGAATATCCCAATGATTATTATTGCATAACGCAACCATAGTTTTATAATCATATCTTAGCCACAATGGAAAATTAACAATAAAATCCGGTAAACAATGTTTAAAACCTTTTAAAAATTGTATAAAATATCCGGTCCAAGCACTTGCAACAGTGATATTACCAATTGCGTATTCAAGCATCAAAATCCAACCAACCATCCAGGCCATGAATTCACCCATTGTTGCATAAGTGTAGGTATAAGCACTACCTGCGACAGGAATCATCGCCGCAATTTCAGAATAACAAAGTGCTGAAAACACACAAGCAACGGCAGCTAAAACCATTGACACTACAATAGCCGGACCAGCTCCTGCACTTTCAGAACTACCTGTGATCGCAGTACCAATAATTGTGAAAATACCGGTACCAACAACTGCACCAATTCCGATTACGATAAGGTCAAAAACATTTAACGTCTTCTTTAATTCTGAACGTTTGCTAGTGTTTATCAAATCGTCCATACTTTTTCGCTTAAATATATTTCGGCAAATCTGTTTAATATCCATTTGTTATAATTCTTCCTGATTTTCAATCGTACCGTGGACTATTTCTTTATGGATTTTATTTTCATTATTTCTATTTTTAATAAATCCGTATAATAAATAAATTATTGCACCAATTCCAAGCCATACAGGGAATAATAAAGCAGAGCCACCTGATTGCATTGATTTGTAAATCATCAAACCTCCACAGCAAACTATACCCAAAGCCGGAGTTAGTGGTGAAAACGGAACTTTGAAAGGTCTAGGTCTGTCTGGGTCTGTTTTTCTCAAAATTAAAACTGCAACACATACAATAATGAAAGATGTAAATGTTCCATAATTACAAAGTTCAGCTGCTACATCTAAATTCAACGTCAAAATTCCAACAACCGCCAAAAGTCCAACTGTCCAAGTTAACAATGCAGGTGTTTTGAATTTTGGATCTAATTTTTGGAATCTTTGAGATATAAAATGATCTCTGCTCATTGCAAATAAAATTCTTGTTGCTGCCATTTCTAATACCAAAAGCACAGAAGTTAAACCTGCCAAAGAACCAATTGAAATCAAAAATGCCAAATGGTCGTGATGAATAAGTTTCATACAATAAACCATAGGAGCTTTCAAAAAGCTCAAAGAAACAGGTCCTGCAGTATTAACCATACCTGTAAGAACTAATGCAACTAATACATACACGATAGTAGTTATTAATAATGAACCGATAATACCAATCGGTAAGTCTTTTTGAGGGTTTTTACATTCTTCTGCTGCCGTTGCCAAAGCATCAAATCCGATATAAGCAAAGAATATCAAGAATGCTGCAGACCAAATTCCAGCCATTCCATTTGGAGCAAAAGGTTGCCAACTTGGTGGAGTATGGAAGAATGAAATTGCACCAAAAACAATAAACAAACCAATTACTGCCAATTTGATAAATACCATAGCTCCTGCCATTTTTGCAGAGTCTTTTGTTCCTTTAACCAAAATTGCGGTAATCAAAAGAACAATAGCAATAGCCGGAACATTTATACAGATAGGAACACCTAAAATTTTCGGAATAAAAGTATGAGGGTTTTCTGCAACTATTTTACCTGCAGCAAAAACATCATTAGTAAGCCATGCCGGCGGGTGAGCAAGCCAAGCAGGCAATACTTTGTCAAAACCTGCCATAAATTGAACGAAATAATTTGACCAAGCACAAGCAACAGCGATAAAACCAATTGCATATTCAAGCATCAAAACCCAACCTACCATCCAAGCAGCAAATTCACCTAATGTTGCAAAAGTGTATGTATAAGCACCACCTGCAACAGGAATCATTGTCGCAAATTCTGAATAACATAATGCTGAAAAAATACAAGCAATAGCAGCAATTATCATTGATACCATCAATGCAGGTCCTGCCCCTAAACTTGAACCGTCAGCACTTCCTGCAGCAGCAATACCAACAACTGCGAAAATACCGGAACCGATAATTGCACCTACACCTAAAACAATTAAATCAACAACCCCAAGAGTTTTTTCCAAACCTTGAGATTTTGCTTCTGCGAGCATTTCATCGGGAGCCTTTATTCTCGTAATATTTTTCAAAAAATTACGGGTAAAGGTTGCTCTGTTAAATTTTTCAGCCATTTAAATTCCTTATTTATTTTTATTATTAAACTACACTTGTTTCTTTTTTGATAAGAGGGAAGCCCATTGCTTCTCTTTGTTCAACATACAATCTAGCAACAGCAGATGCCATTGTTCTTACACGACCAATGAAGTTGTTTCTTTCATCTTTACTGATTACACCGTGAGCATCTAGTAAGTTGAATGTATGAGAACATTTCAAAACATAGTCATAAGCAGGCAAAACTAAATTTGCAGCTAAACAATTATCAACTTCTTTTTGATACAAATCAAACATTTGGAATAATGATTTAGTATCTGAAACTTCAAAATTATATTTAGATTGTTCAATCTCGTTTTGAAGATAAATGTCACCATATTTCAAAGTATCATTCCACATAATATCATATACAGATTCTTTATTTTGAAGATACATTGCAATACGTTCCAAGCCGTAGGTCAATTCTAAGGCAACCGGTTTAACCTCAACACCGCCAACTTGTTGAAAATAAGTGAATTGGGTAACTTCCATACCATCAAGCCAAACTTCCCAACCTACACCGGCAGCACCTAAGGTTGGAGATTCCCAGTTGTCTTCAACAAATCTTACATCGTGTTCTTTCAAATCAATCCCCATAGCCTCCAAACTTTGTAAATAAAGTTCTTGCGCATTATCAGGAGACGGTTTCAAGATAACTTGAAATTGAAAATAGTGTCCCAATCTGTTAGGGTTTTCACCATATCTAGCATCTGTTGGACGTCTGCAAGGTTCAATCATTGCAGTATTCCAAGGTTCAGGACCTAATGAACGCAAGAATGTTGCAGGGTTCATTGTTGATGCGCCTTTTTCTATGTCATACGGTTGTTGAATTATACAGCCATAATCTGACCAAAACTTTTGTAAATTAAAAACCAATTCTTGAAAATTTAATGCCATAACCTAATCCAATATTGTACTATCTACACTCGTTACTTCATCTTATTACCGACATAGTATAATTTCAATTACTTTGCGGTAAATATTAAAAATTATTCACATAACTTTTTCGTATTTTATGAGATTTTTAGGTTTTACATATTTGAATTAAACCTGTTTTATTTGAGAAGTTTGCCATTTGTTAATACATAATAAGCACAACCCCAACCTGTAGAAGTTAAACTACAAGTCCCACTATTTAAGTAACGTGGAGTTCCGGCAACTCTTAATGAACCTTTTTCATAATAAAAATCAAAAACATCTTTTCCAACCATATTAGGTAAAGCTGAACCATTCACATCAACAAAAAAATCAATATACATTTCTGCACGTTTTTCTGCAGCAATAGAATGATTACCACTTCTCCACCATAAAGAAGCACCATTATTCAATTTAACTTTATAATAATTAGGAAGTGCTGAATAATTTCCCCAAACAGTACCACCATTAAGAGTGTTATATTCTAAATATGGAACACAAATACTTTTTTCGTCAGGTTCAGTTCCACAATCATGAGCGACTTTCATGTGTTTCAATAATTTTTCTCCAATAATTTGTGCATCAGATTCTGAACCGTCAAGTTTTAATTCCCAACCCTCAACTTCACCATCTTCTGCTTCTGCAGCTTTAACAGATTGCGAAAGGATAGATTGCACGGCTCGTAATTGAGTAACCGTTCGCTTTTCATACAACTTTTGTGAAAGTGTCGGGATTGTAATTGAAGCAACTACACCAATAATGCCAAGGGTAATTAATACTTCTGCTAACGTAAATGCAAATTTTTTTTTAGGTAATCTGGGATTAAGGAAATAAGGGAATAAGTTCTTTACCTTTTTATTATCTTTCTCACTATTTATTCTATTACTTACCACTATTGGAGAAATAGCTTTATTAAAAATTCTACTTTTATTTCTCATTTATCTATTCCTTTCTTTAGTTACTTTGTTCTCTTTAAGACTACATACTTCAACACCAAGATAACATAAAATAAATTTGTGAACAATAAGATTACAAAAATTTACAATTTAGGGCGAAACATATTTACTCGAAGAAAAGAATTAGGAATGTCACAAAACTCATTAGCCGAAAAACTCGACATTTCAAGAGAACATTTAGCAAAGATTGAAACCGCCAAACGAACAGTTAGTCTTGATTTACTAATTGAAATCGCTGATGCTTTAAATACGAAAGTCAAAGATTTAATAGACTTTTAAACTTCGTGATAAGATTAAGAAAAAGGAGTTTTTAATGGTTGATAAAATTATAATATTTTCTGGGAAACAATACTCTGGTAAAGATACCGCAGCTAAAATTATGCTTAATAAAATGCCAACATTTAAACGTTGTGCTATGGGCGATATTATCAAATTGACATACGGGGAAAAAATGAGTTTAACACTGGAAGAAATTGAGAAAAACAAAGCTCAATATAGACCGGATTTGATTGAACTAGGAAATTGGGGACGAGCACAAGACCCAGATTATTGGCTAAAAAAGATTATTGAACAAGACGGGAATATAATTGTCACAGATGTACGAGTTCCACATGAATATGAGGTTTTCAAAAATGCAGGAGCTATAACTATCAGAGTAGAAGCTACTCGTGAAACCCGTTCTCAAAGAGGAACTCTTGTTGGCGAAAAAGATATTACAGAAGTCGGACTAGATAACATAACTGATTGGGATTTTGTAATAGATAATAATTCTGATTATGAGCATCTAAAAGAACAAGTTCTAAAAATTATTAAAAAAATTAAATAACATTATTTAAAAATCAAAACAGCAATCAAGGCTGAAATAATTATTGGAATATTATAAATTAAAAATGTTGGAACACATGTATCCCAAATATGATTGTGTTGTCCGTCTGCATTTAATCCTGCAGTAGGTCCTAACGTTGTATCAGAAGCAGGTGACCCCGCATCTCCTAATGCGGCAGCAGCAGATAAAACAATTATTATTGACGGAATACTAAAACCTAATTTTAAACAAATTGGGATATATAAAACTGCTAAAATTGGAATTGTACCAAAAGAAGTACCTATTCCCATAGTGATAAACAGACCAACAAATAACATTGCAGCCGCCGCAACAACTTTGCTAGATCCCATAAATGGAGTGATTGAATTTACGAGAGAATCAATTCCGCCGGTTGCTTTCATAACACTTGCATATCCGGCTGCAACAAGCATTACAAATGCCACATAACCCATCAAGCCAACACCCTCATTAATTAATTTATCCATTTTGTCATGATCAATTGCTTTAAAACCAAAGATTACGGACAAGCCAACCAAAGCACCTAATGGCAAGGAATTTGTCCACAACTGAACAACCAATGTAATAACAGCAGCAACAAGTGTAATATAATGACTTCTATTGAGCGTCAAATCTTCATTTTCTGACTGTTCTTTAACTTCAATTTCTTTATAAGTTCTAGGTTTTCGATACAAAACAAACACCGCTACAAGCAAGCCTATAAACATTCCAAGTCCTAAAATCCAATTGTATTTCCAAATTTGACTTTTAATTACGTCAACTCCGTTTTGCATCATATTTTCTGCAATCAAACCTTGGAATATTAAACCAAAACCTGCAGGAATTGCAATATAAGGAGCTTCCAATCCAAAAGCTAGACCACAAGCAACAGCTCTCCTATCAAGTTTTAACTTATTCATTAAACTCAACAATGGCGGAACTAAAATCGGAATGAATGCAATATGAACAGGAATCAAGTTTTGTGAAAGGATTGCAATACAAGTCAAAATTGCTATTAATAGGTATTTATTAGATTTAATAGCATGTGCAATCTTTTTTGCCAAAATCGGAGCTAGTCCGGTATGAGTCATAGAAGCAGCAAAAGCACCCAATAAGATATAACTCAATGCAGTTTCAGAATTACCACCCATACCGTGAATAAAAATATTCATAACTTCATTCAAACTAATATGTCCAACAATTCCACCAACTACAGATGAAATAATTAATGCCAATAAAACATTTACTCTACATAAACATAATATGCAAAGCAAAATAACTGAAACTATTATCGGATTTGTAATAAATGTGAGCATAATATTCCTGTCAGAATTAGACTAACATAAAAATACTACAATTACACAATTCTATTACAAAAATCATCTTCTGTTAGAGATTTGCCGGTAATTTCAATCATCAATTCTTCATCTGTTTTAGTTGAACCTAATCTAAATAAACTAGAATTCAAAAATTCTGCAGTTCTTGAATTTTTACTAATTTCACCCAACTTATCTGCTAAAGAGTTATACAATTGAGCTTTAATTAAAGCGGCTCTAAAGTAATTTTGATAATACCCCGGGTGTGACAAATAATGAGGAATTGTAGCCCATTCATTATTTAAATCAGTATTTTCACCACGAGATAAGTATTTTTGCTTCATCTTTTTCCACAACAATTTCAAGTCTTGTTCTGGATTTTTGTACATTTCCCATTCAAATTCAATAATTTGTAATGAACGATTTACAAATCTTGCATCATCTTTTTTCAATTCAGCTTTAAATTTTGCTAAAGTATCAGTTGGTACAATTTCAGATAAAATATTTTCTGTTTTAGGTAAATCACCCATCATCATTGCAACAGCTTCTGTCATTGCACAAGATGACGGTTCTTGATCTAAAAATGGCATAGTCGTATCTAGTGCAATATCATAAACACAATGTCCTAATTCATGCAAAATAGTATCTAAACTGTTTGCATTATTAGTTAAATTAGCCAAAATTCTTGCATCTTTCCCCGGTTTAATGCAAAATGCAAATCCGTGAGTATTTTTACCTTTACGAGGGAATAAATCTAAAGTTATCCCAATATTTTCAACATCATAACCCATATTGTTGTAGACTGATTTTGCGATATCAACAACTTGTTCTTTTGTTTTAAAGCAAGAATTTATAGCTTTTTCCGGAGTGTCATCTGTCAAAAGCCCATAATGATAATCACGTAATTCACTAGAATTTATACCAAAACTTTTTGCTAAAACTTCTTTTCTTTCTTCATCAAATTTTGCGGAAATATCTTTTGTTTTAGAGTAAACGCCAGATAACAATTCATCTAATTTTTCAGGAGAAATTTCATAAGAATCATCAATCATATAGTCAAAATATGTGTCATATCCTTTATTTTTAGCATAAGCATTTCGCATTTTAACAAATTCAACCAAGTCATCAGCAATAACATCTCCGGCTTTAACTTTAGCTTCATAAGCTTTTTTACGAGTTTCCGGATTTGTTTCAGTTTCTAAAATTTTGTTAATTTCAGCCTTTGAAATTTGCTTTCCATCAAGCAACATTACATAAGAATTAAATTTTGCAGCAATTTCATTTTCTTTATCTCTCAAGGTTTTTAGCTCGTTACCTGATTCAATTTCATTATAAAAAGCTTTGACTAAATCTTTCAATTGCTTTGCTAAATGTTTATCTTCTAACCCTATATTTTGGAGTCCTTTCAAATCTTCATATAAGGCTTTATCTTTAAATAAATCACTCATTTTTTCTTGAGAAATTGTATATTTTTTCAAATTTTCGTCTGTAGAATTTATATAAAAATTCCACGCAGCAAGTTCTGACTCATAGCTTTGAGCTTCCAACTTAGAACTAAATTCATCTCTTAACTTTATATATTTTTCAAGATTATTCATAGGAATATAGAACCTTTCTTTATTATTAGCTATACTATTTTATTTAACATTTATTTCATAACAAGGATAGGCCTTTGAGCAACCCTCTAAACGTTGAATTTTTATAGTCACATCGGATTTTTTAATTCTAAATTGGTTTGAAAAATGTCCAAGTTCCATTTTTTTGCTATCATTTGGTACGATATAATACTTGTAAAAATCATCACCGGTATCATTCAAAACAACAAACCTGTTATGCAATTTAGATTGCTTTAAGTTATATGTTCCTTTTTCCAATGTTGAAACATCAATAATTTCATAACCTTTTAAGAGTTTTGACACCTCTTTTTTAGATAATTTTCTTTGTACAAATTTTACACCATTAAATAGCACCTCATAGTATTCAAAAGTTTTCGGATAATAAGAATACAATTTTTTACCAACTAAAAATTCTTGACTACCCTCTCCAATCAAAACAGGTTCTTTCGGAACTTGAGCATTACCGGTCAACAAGTGATAAGATGTTAAACCAGTATTATCAATAGATTCTTGAACTTGTAAAATAATATCCTCTTTAGACTCATCAGAATCTGTTTCTTTATATCGGAACCAAGAATGTGCATTCATATTATATGTCCACAATTTTTGTCCAATGGACGGAATCATAGAATTTGCTTGCTCTTGCTTTTTACTATCCGTATAAACCATAAACCACGAAAATAGAACAACAATTATCAATAATATAATAGAACCGATTATATAATTTTTCTTCATTTCTCTCCTCTTCACCCAATAATGACACCAAAACAATAGCACAAACAACCAATAGATACTATTACTTATTACTAAAATATAATTAGCCATATAGAGAATAGATTAAAAAGTTCTATAAGAGTTTAATATAATTAATCTTTTTCATACTTCCAGCTATTCTTAATTCCAACGAGCCTCAATTTCAAGAGGCTCTTTTTTTTCGGGTAAATAAATATTAATATATAGGTATTTTTTGTATTATCTATTCGTATTTAACTTATAATCAATTTATACAGAAAAGAAAACAAATGAGGGTTTTATGAAAAATATTTTTAGAATTATCGGAATAACTTTTGTAACTTTTATTGGGTGCTTATATTTAGCCTTTTTATTTATTGTTCCAAACAAAATTGACTTGAATCAATACAAAACAGATGTTCAAAAGTTAATAAAAGATAATACCGGACTAAGTATTAATTATGACGAACTTAAACTCTATACAACCCCAATACTTGAAGCTGGGGTAAAAACACATAATATAACTGTATCACTTCCAGATGGTTCAACTCTGTTCCATGCAGATAAATTCAAGGGGAAAGTATTTTTACCTAATTTGCTATGGAAAAATGTTAGGATATCATCTGTTCAAGTTGATTCTCCAAGCTTGAATGTTGAAATCGTTAATGGTGAAAAGTACAAAGTTGCAAAAGTTTATGAGGATTTAGTCAATAAACAACGAAGAGAAAAAAGATTAAATATTGAACCTCCAAAAACTGAAACTCAAAGTAATGTGATTATTGACCCCTCACAGTTTTCAATAACAGTTCCGAATTTTAAGTTAAAAAATTATAAAGCAGTAATTGACGATACAAAGGCGAAACATAAACTTACACTAAAAGGTAACGAACTAAAACTCGGTTACTACAATGGAAAAACAGCTAAATTAAAAACAAAGGCTCAATTTTTAAGTGATGACAAAACAAATATCATAGCAGATTTAGATATAAATACATTTTTACCGGAATTCAAACATATAGAGCAGAATGAAGATGATGAAGCTATTTTCTCTCTTCCTTTTATCAATCCCGTAACTGAATATAGAGCTTACGATTTAAAATCAAATATTACTTCAAAATTAAAAATAAGAAAAGACCAAAAAGATAACAAAATCAGAAGCTATGGATTTTTAAACATTGATAATACAACCGTTACAATGTCTGGTTTACAATTACCGGAATCATATTTCAAACTCCAAGCCAAAGGAACAATGTCTGAAATTGATACAAACCTCTATGTAACAAACAATGAATATATTAAATTATTTGGTAGTGTTGATTATGGGAAAAGCCCTTTTGTTGATTTAACAATAAAATCTCCCAAAGTATATTTAAATAATGTGTTGAAGATTGCAAAAGCATATTTAGATACAATTCACATAAAAAATGATATTGACAGAATGACTGCAAGTGGATACTTATTATCTAATGCTCATTTAAAAACTGATTTCACCGATATCAATTCAAATGGTAAAATAATTATCCGAGACGGGAATATAGAAGATAAAAATATTGGTTTAATTTTTAACAAACTGAATGCGAATTTATTTTTTGATAACAACATTTTTAAAATCACTAATACAAGTATGTTAATAAACAACAGACCTCTAAAGGTTTCCGGTAAAATTGATGCAAATTCTATTGCAAACTTTAATATTGAGGGAGATAAAATTCCACTTAAAGGTTTGTATTTAGCATTTGCTCCTCGCGACATCAAAAGAGATTATGACTTGCAATCAGGTATCTTAACTCTAAATGCCAAAGTTGTTGGAGAAATTAAAGACATCGCAGCCATTCTAAAATCAGATTTAGAAAATCTAATCGTCAGAGATAGAGCTGGGAATTTTGTAATCTCAAATAAATCTTCTCATTTCGGCATAGCCAACTATGCGGGAGAAATGAAAGGGAAACTTACAAATAAAAACTTTAACTTAACATTGCCTAAAACAAGTTCTACAATAAAAGACGACTTACTTGTTATCGAAATTAACGATGATAAAATTGTCATAAAACCATCTGATATTCAAGTTAACAAAAATTCTCATATTAAATTCCATGGGGATTTAAAGAATTATCTTTCTACACCTACATCAAGAATCATGGCAAACGGAGAACTTTCAACACCTGATATTGCTGCTTTAATAGGCAAAGAAGCAACTCCTTACCTTGATTTTAAAGGTCGTTTACCCATAAAATCAGAATTTTTATCTAAAGAAGATGATTTCAAATTTACAACTCAAGTACTAGCAAATACAAATAATTATATTTCTCCTGTAAAATTTGATGATTTAACAGGAAAACAGACCCTTTTACAGCTATTAATTGAAAAGAAAGGAGATACAATCAAAATAAGTAAATCCGGACTTTTCACAAGAAATTTAGGAACAAAATTCAACCGTGATTTACAAGCAAACTTATTTGGAGCGAAAGAAATCATTGAATTAAGAGCAATGATTTCCAACATTACAACTGATCCCTTTATAAATATTTTCAAAATTACAATTAATAAAACAATGGACGGTTCTATTTGCTTCTTGAAACGCTCAAGATTTTCGCTATCCGGAAATACATTTATCTTTGGGAACCCCCAAAAACCACATATTAGCGGTCATTTTGAGGTTAAGAACTTATCAATGCCGGAAATTCTAACAAATATTCGTAGAATTGACACAAATTTAAACTCCAAAGGTCTAAATATCAATATTGATAATGTCAATGCAAACGGTTCAGATTTTGGAGTAAAAGCAGATTCTACTTGGGACTTACTTTTGAATAATATAATTTCAAACATTAGGGTAACATCAAGACGTATTGACGTTAATAGACTAATGAAAGTTTCCGAAGCAGCTACCAAAATTTTACCTAAAACAGAAAATGTCCCCCCACAATATGGAGGAATAACAATTCAAAATGGCTCAATCAGATTTAACAACATAAAATCAGGTAAGATAATTACAAGAAATACTACCGGTAGAATTTCATTGTTTAACAACATTTTCTACCTCAATAGATTAAATACATATCCGATGGGCGGAAACATTACAGGAAATGTATCAATGAACCTTGCAAATACAGAATTAAAAGCAAAGGTTCAAGGTAAGAACTTTGACATCGAAAAAATACTTCTTGATGTTATGGATATGAAAGATACACTATCCGGAAAACTTAATTTCTCTAGTGATATAACACTGAGAGGAACTACGATGGAAGAACAGATGAAAACTCTAAAAGGGTCAACAAAATTCACTGTAATAAATGGACAGCTCGGACCCTTTGGAAAATTCGAAAACTTCTTAATGTCTGAAAACATTAGAGAAAATGCATTTTTCTCTTCTGCTGTCGGTTCAATAATTTCAAACATCACAACAATTGACACTTCACACTTTAATCAACTATATGGACAACTTACATTTTCTAACGGTTATGTAAATATTATGCCAATAAAGAGTCAAGGAAACGTAATGTCTATGTTTATCTTTGGGAAAGCAGGATTACTTGATAATTCCGCAGATATCAAAGTTCGAGGCAAATTAGCGGACTCTGTTTCGGATAGTTTAGGTGTACTTTCAAATATCAACCCTGTTAATTTGATTAAAAATACTCCTGGATTAAATATTGTAGCGGCAAAGACATTCTCGCTATTCTGTGAATCTGTTTCAGAAGAAGATCTAAAAGCAATTCCACACTTAGGCAAAGGGAAAACTGATAGAAATACTACAAAATTCCAAATTGTATTAAGAGGAGATACAAGAAAACCATTACGAATGATTAAATCATTCAAATGGTTAGCACTCGACTCTGAAATCCAAAAGGCAAAAGAATTTGTTGATACAATTCCGGAACCAATTGAGGGGGAAGAGAATTTGTCAGTTGAGGAGCTTATCAAACTTCGAGAAACCCAAGCAGAAAAGAACTCAACACAAGAATAGAAATAACAAAGAGTCGAATTAAATTTTTCGGCTCTTTATTTACATGATAAAATAAATTTTATGAAATTATCAAAAATATTTTTGTATACTTTTTCAACGATAGGAACAATTGCTGTTGGAAGTTACCTTGCAATTTTATTTATTCTTCCGCCGATTTTAAATAGTCCTAAAATGGTAAAAAGTTACGAAAAATATTTATCAAAGAAAACAAATCTTCAGGTAGAAATAAAAGACTTCAAGTTTAAAATAAATCCAAATCTATCTTTTAACTTATCTATTGGGAAATTTCTTGTATCAAATGGTGAGATTATAAATATTTATAATTTCAAATACAAAACAAAATCCTTTTCCATAAAACCAAATACAATTGATGTAAAATCAATCTTTGTGGATTATGAAAAAATTTCACAACTATTAAAAAATAAGAATGAAACTCAAAAAACAGAATTTAATATCAAATATTTACCATTAATCAATATCCAAAAAGTTTTTGTAAAAATAGATAAAAACTCGAATATCCAAGTTCAAAATATAAAAGCAGAAAAAATTGGAGATGTAATAATTTGTCATCTCGTTGCAACATTGTCAAATCCATACACTAAAAATCCTATCATAATAGGAAAAACCGGAGCGATAAATTACTATAAAGAAATATCTTTTGACAACCTTTCTGCCCAACTTGAAAATTCGAACCTTTATTTTTCAGGTTCTACTAACAACTTGCAAATAAAAGGAACAAATTTACCAGTTAGAGAATTGGAAGAAAGTTTTCTTTATTTTTACAAAATTAAAAATCCTAAAAAGAAAAATTTTATTGAAAATTTTACAAACTTTTCCGGTACTATTGATATTGCGCTAAACCTTAAAAATAGAAACTTAATAGGGAAATGTAAAACTAAAAATTTAGCTGCAAATTTTTCAAAATTCAATATCCCAATATATTTGCCGAAAACGATTTTTGATTTTAACAACCATGAAATTAATGCAAAAACTAGCGGTTTATTTGGGGGCGAAAAAGTATTTACAGATTTTCATCTGACAGGTTTATTTTCAAAAGATTTAATCACTAGTGGAAATGTAGAAGCAACTTTAACAAATAAATTTACAACAAAATATTTTCCCCAAGTAGGAATAATGGGCAAAGCGAATGCAGAAGTTAAATATAAGACACAAAATAAAGTTCCCAAAATCAAATATATTTTAACTATTCCTCAAGGCTCAAACTTAATATCCAAATACGGGAACTTAGATTGTACAAATAAGACAAGACGAATTTTCGCATATACAGAAAAACATGGCGATAGAATTTATCTAAAAAATTATGATTATTCCTTTTTAGGAGCAACTCCACAAAAACTTCTTACTGGCATCGGTCTGTTTGAAAAAGTCAAAGGTCACTATTCCCCACAATACATAACAATTAAGACTTTAACTCCTACGCCAGTTGAGATATTCCAATCTTTCATAAAAAACTATGTTCAAGGAGGAAACTTCACATCTGATTTAAAAATAGATTTTCCAACAAAAACCATTTTAGGGAAATTTACCCTAAATGATATTTACCACAAAGATTTTTTATATTTAAAAACGACAACTATAAATATAAATAAAAATGATTTAAATTTAACATCTGATGGAACATTTTTTACTTCTCCAATGAGCATCAAACTCAATGCAGATAACAATTTTAAATCAGGATTTTTAATCCACGATATTGAAATATATTTGAACAAATTTATCGTAAAAAGAGGAAATTATTCAGCAATCGGACAAAATTTTAAAGATAAAAAGCCCACAAAATCAAGCAATTACAATGTTACTGTTGAACGAGGGAAAATCAATGTCGGAGAGATTTCTCACACAAAATTTAACCTTAAAAATGTTGAAATTTTAGGAGCATTAAAGAATAACAATGTACAATTTGTAATTCCTCAAACTCAATATGCAAAAGGAAATTTGAGTGCAAAAGGAACATATAATTTGCTTGAACACTCATCAGACATTCAATTCTTTGCATCTGACATTGATTCAAATGAAGTTGCAACACATATTTTTAATCTTCCTAATCAAGTGCAAGGTTCAGCATTTGCAACTCTACATTTAATCACAAAAAACAAATTAAATGACATTAAAGCAAGTACAATGTTTGCAATTGATGATGGTTTTTTGCCTAAACTTGGTTCAACAGAATTTATCATCAACAAATCAAAACGAGCAAAGAAATCAAAATGGCTAAATTTTGACAAAATAAAATTCTCACTATCAAAAATTACAAATATTGATTTTTCAAACAAAAAAGTTCTTGCAGCAAACATCACAGGAACATTTAACATTGATAATACAGAATTAAACGACATAAAAATATACTCTCAAAGTGATTATCTATCAACGTTTATTGAGGGTAAATATCACATTGATAGTCAATTTGCGCATCTTTATATCTGGGGAAGACACAACAAAACAGCTGAAAAGAAAATCCGTATCTTGAAAATTCCATTCACATTTTTATACAAAATAATTTTCAGAGCAGAACGGTCAAAAGATTTCTACCAAGATAAAATTGATATGATTCCCCCAATAAAACTCAATGCGGGAGATATTGAATCTCTATTCAGAGTTTACGCCTGCGGAAATATTAACTCAAACAATCTCAAAGTTATTTTAAAAGATTTGAAATAAATTACATTCCATCAAATAACAAAACAGGTTTCGGAATTGGATTTTTGAAAGATTCTTCAATACTCAAATCATCAGCATCTGCATAATCTTGTTGAGCCAAATCATCTTGTCCCAAACGTTCATAAACTTGTGCTCTTTCAGAGTATAAACGATTTTTCAGCAAGAAAACCCTGTCGCTATCAGCCTTATCAATCAAATAATCATAAATTTTTAAAGCCGCTTTGTAATTTTTTATATTGTATAAAAATTGTGCTTTATCCCAATAGAATGAATCTCTATCCTCATCATTTTTTGCATTTTTGATTTCCTTATCAAAATCTTTTAATGCACTTTTATAATCTCCGATATAATATTTTATAAAAATTTTATTATCAAAATTCATAACGCTATATTCGTCAGGTTCAAGCTTATAAGCTCTATCGTAATCTCTAATTGCACCACCATAATCTTTTAATTTGAATCTTGAATAAGCTCTCAATGAATACCACTCAGGCGCAATAGGGAATATTTTAGAGCCGATTGTAGTAATTCGAACAGCATCATCGTATTTCTTTTGTTGAATACATTTTGAAGCAATCTTGAAAGGAGAACCCATTCCAAAACACAATAAAATAATTAAAATAAATAAGAAAACCTTTAACAATTCTATCTTGAATAAATTATAATACTTTTCATTTATATTTTCAGAAAATGGAAAAATTGTTGTTTCATATACACCATAATTAGCTTTTAAGCTTTTTTCAAAACATTTTGTAGTAATAAAAGTAATAGATTTATAGATAACCCACAAAATAACTAAAAATGGAAGAATTGAACAATACCACTCTACAGAACTCAAAAAATTATAATTCGGGAAAATTATCCCATACAAAACAACAATAAACGATAAAAATATCATTATTGTAGAAAATCGTTTATGTTTTTTTATATTTTCCCAAACAGAATTAATTTCTTCATCTGTAAAGACCCTATCATATTTATACCCTAAACAGGTATTGTTTATTGATTTAATAACAGTTGCATCTTCCAAAAACGAATAAAAATTCATTGGAGCACGCTTATATAACCACTTCAAAATATTAAACTTAATCATACGTTAGCTTGAATTTCCTCTTAAGGATATCATAGCATATCATACAGAATTTATATCAATAATTTTTTACTCCAAGTGTAAATATATATTAATCAAGCACCCCAAGGCACTTTTGCCCCCTTTTATGCCAAAATCTTTTCTTAATATATTGTTACAAGGGAATTATGATGAATTATTTGAAAGATTTAATTTTTTCCGCAATTACTTTTTCAGACAAACCTTTATAATTTATTCTTGAAGAAGTAATAGGTTGTTTGTAATCATATTTATTAATTGAACGAGAGTCAACAATTACAGATGGAGGAAGAATAGACCATTTGTATAATGCTGTAGCCATTCTTCTGTAGAACTTATCCAACCACTGAATCTTTTGTTCTTTTGAGACTTCATTTTTAGTTTCATACAAGAATTTTGACTCTAACATATCGTAATAATGTTCTTTTTTATTTTCAATTCTCCAAATAACTTCATCTAAAAATTCATAAGGCATCAAAGCATCTTCCGCAATCAATGGTTTGCCGGTTTTAGGGTCAATAGCAAGTTCTGCCCCCGGTTTTTTTAGGATAATAGCTTCCGGAATTGCATTTTTTACTTCTCTATTTGAGTTCAACCATCTTGCAAGAGCAAATAGTTTTGTCTTCGGAACATCGGCAATTGGAGCAAAACCTCCGGACATATCACCATTAATTGTAGCATAACCCATATAAAGTTCAGATTTATCTGATGTTGCAATTGGGAGGCAAGAAGCGAACTCATTACTTATTCCCCATAAAAACATTGCCCTTGAACGAGCTTGAATATTATCCATCGTGAAAGATTGCTTATATCTGCAATCCCAACTATTTTCAACAGTTGCAAACAATTTTGTTAAACAATTACTAGTTGTTTCAACCATATCTTTTATGGGTGCTTCGGTAAAATTTATACCCAAATTATTTGCTAATTTTTCTGCATCAGATTTACTTTCACTACTTGTAATTTTAGATGGCATACTTATACCAAAAACATTTTCTTTTCCCAGAGCATCAGCCAATAATACTGCACAAACCGTAGAGTCCAAACCTCCGGAAAGTCCAAGAACAGCCCGTTTAAAACCTGTTTTCTTAAAATAATCTTTAATACCTTGAACAATAGTTTTGTAAGTTCTTTCCAAATCCGGTTCATATTCTAATGTATAAATCTTTGCTTCAGTCAAAGTTTTTTCTAACCCTTTTGTTAACGGGTAAATTTTACCCAAACCCAAATGAGGATTTACAATCAAAAATTGTTCTTTAAAAGATTTTGCCCTAGCTAAAAGTTTTCCTTCTTTGTCAAAAACTCTGCTTGAACCGTCAAATGAACTGTTATCAATTGCACCAACCTGATTTACATACACAATTGGAGTTGAATATTTTTCAGCAACAAAAGACAACATATTGTGCTTCAATTGTTCTTTTTTAGCTCTTGTTGGAGACGCAGAACAGTTTATAAACACATCTGGATTTTCTTGTGCCAACTCATCAATCGGATCAATTGAATATAAGGTTGTATCGTTAAAGAACTCTTTATTATTCCAACAATCTTCACAAATAGAAATTCCATATTTTTGAGAATTGATTAAATTTGTTTTTGCACAATATTGAACCATATCCTCATCAAAATGACCTAATGTATCGCTTGGTTGATTACCAACAACCGGAGATGGCTCAATATACCTGTAATCATTAAATTCTGAATACGTAGGAAGTAGAGATTTTCTGATAATTCCTTGAATTTTACCATTTTGTAATATCGCAACAGAATTATAATATTTTTTTCCTGTCAAATGGTCATATTTTCTAGGTTCAACAAAACCAACAATAGCTGCAGTTTCTTTGGTAATCTTTGCGATTTCTTTCAACCATTTAACATTCTCTTCAACAATCACAGGGTGTCTATCAATTGTATCTTCAATCGGATATCCCATGAGAGTAAGTTCAGGAAATACAACAACATCTAAACCAATATTTTGAGCATGTTTGATATATTTAACAACCTTTTGTGAATTATACTCAATATCACCCGCAATAGGATTTATCTGAGCGAGACCGATAGAACCTTTTTTGAATGGTTCTAACAACTCTCTTAATTCATTTTCAAGTTCAACAGAACAATTTCCATTATCATATTCTTCTGATAGTTTATAAATTTTATTTTTAGTTTCTTCTTGATTCATAACAATTCCCTCAATATTTAAATTATATATTAAACATTTGGGAACACAAAAATATTTCATTTCCAATCATTAGAGATATCACGTCTTAGATAATCCATATTACCCCTTTTTAAAACATAAGCAGTGCAACCTGTACCATTTCCAGAATTTTTTCCTTTATAAGTACAAGTATAACCATTACCAAGACCTTTATCGTCAGGCCGTCCTAAAGGAACAACCCCTGTAGGAGTTATAATAAAACCAAAATAATCAATACCAGTTTTATTTGGTAAATCATAACCATTTACATCTATATATAACATTGCACAATAATCTCCATATTGAGGTTCGTCATAAACACTACAACCGGACCCCGCACTTGCGAATGCAAAAGCAACACCATTCATTAATACTCCCCTTGCATATAAAGGGTGTCCATAAGGAGCAAAACCATATTCTACACCACTGAAAGTTGAATACGATGAAGCAAAGCAACCATACTCTTCACCACAGTCCTGCCCTAATTTTAAGAATGGTTTAAAGTAGTTATAAACTTTGACCGCACCATCATGACTTGCCTTTTCTCCAATATCCCAACCCTCTGGAGAATCATATTCATTTACAGCCAATTTATATGCCTGAGAAAAAATTGAATAAGTATCTTTTAACCGGTTGATTAAAACTTTTTCCCTATACCGTTGTGTCAATGTTGGTATAGTCATTGCGGCAACAATACCGATTATGCCTAAAGTGATTAAAACTTCTGCTAACGTAAATGCAAATCTTGACCTTTTTGGTTGACCAGTAGCACCCTTTTCTTTGATAGTCATATTTTTAAGCTCCATTTCTTAATATTAAATTAGAAATAACAAATAATTGTCTCATATTTAAGATTTATTTTAGGTAAATATCTCATATTTGTCAACATTTACTTAATAAACGTATAATTATTTCAAATATGAGGAAATAATGTCATCAAAAAACGAACTTAAAATTCTTATAATGAAGGAAGCGCTAACAGTTCAAAAATTAGCAGATATGCTTTCGCAAAAAACCGGTAAAACTTACACCCAACGAAGTTTGCAAAACAAAATATTTTTAAGTTCTCTCAATTATGATGAAATGGAAACAATAGCCGACCTCCTCGGCTATGAAATAAAAATAGAAAAGAAAAACAAATAAATCTTGTAAAAAACTTATTTAGTGATAAGATAAAACTACCAAAGCGGTATCGTCTAGTGGTTAGGACGAGAGATTCTCATTCTCTAAACAGGGGTTCAATTCCCCTTACCGCCGCCATTCACTCCTTAATGGAGTGCTTTTTATTAGGCAATCTCACCCCAAGGGGTTCAACCTCTCGAAAAACGTGACTTTTAGTCACCTTTTTCTCGGCAGAGTCCTTACCGCCGCCATTCACTCCTTAATGGAGTGCTTTTTATTGGGCAATCTCACCCCAAGGGGTTCAACCTCTCGAAAAACGTGACTTTTAGTCACCTTTTTCTCGGCAGAGTCCTTACCGCCGCCATTCACTCCTTAATGGAGTGCTTTTTATTGGGCAATCTCACCCCAAGGGGTTCAACCTCTCGAAAAACGTGACTTTTAGTCACCTTTTTCTCGGCAGAGTCCTTACCGCCGCCATTCACTCCTAAAAACGGGAAAAATCATTTACTAAACATTTATAATCTTAGCAAATTTTTCTTTTATATTTTCCAAATCAGGATTATTAGGAAAATATTTTTCTAACTTATTTATATGAGATTTTATAAGAATTTTATCTTTATACTCTAAATATTTCTGATCCTCATATTCTGAATACAGCGAAAATTTTTCTAAACTTTCGTCATATTTCCCTTTATTTAACAATGCAAAACTCCAATAAGCATAAGCCCAAGGGTTAATTTCTTTCAATTCCTTTTCACTTTTTATAAAACATTCAATAGCCGTGTCATAATCTTTTTCTTCAAATTTTAACATACCGCATGCCTGCAATGCCCAAAGATCATTTGCCTCAATTTCAAGTAAATAATCTACAATTTTTTGACACTCTTTGAATCTATTCATCTTGTATAATACAGCTATTTTCTGTCGGTATAAAAATTCATTATTAAATTTCGATGGAAATTCTAAGCCTTCATTAACAATTTTAAGAGCAAGTGTATATTTTCTTAACTTCATATAAAGAACAGATAAATCAATGTACACATCAATCTGTCCAGCTTCATCATCTTCTGCATGTTTTAGAGCTAATTTAAAATACTTTAATGCTTCAGTATTATTTTCTAATCCATACATTTGCAAACAACCCATTCGATAATAATCAAACGAATCTTTTATGTCATAAGATAAAGCTTTATTTGAATAATACAATGCTTTTTCATTATCATTTTTTGATTGATAAATCCAAGACATTCTTGAATACATTCCACCCCAATCATTTTGATCCAGACCTAATTTTTCAGCCTCTAAAAAGTTTTTTAATGCAGGTTCAATATCTTTCTGGTTATAATACACAAAACCTTTTCTATAATATGCTACCGGATTTTTTTTATCAAGAAAAATCATTTTATTTGCATACTCCAAAGCTTTTTTATAATCTTCTAAAGTACTATAGGAATAAGAAATTTTAAATAGAATACTTGTTTCAACTTCTCCAAGCTCCTCGCTTTTTAATAGATAAGGTAATGCTTCTTTATACCTATTTTGATAGTAATAAATATTTCCTTTGGCCATATACCCGGAATATGAATCCGGATACTTTGAAATACAAGTTGAAGCAGCAGCCAAAGCCTTCATTGTTTCATCTAAGTTATCATAACATTTTGCTAAATAATAATATAAAGAAGCACTTTCATAATCATGTTTTTTAGCTTTTAACAAATATTCAATTGCTAAATCATATTTGTCACAATATTCTGAATATGTAGCGCCTTTCAAAAAATAAGCATAACCATAATCAGAATCACACTTTATAGCTTTATCTAAATATTTTAAAACCAAATCAACATTTCTTTGTTCATTTATGTCGCAAACGTATGACATACAAAGGTACATATCACAAGATTTATAGCCCAATTTTTCAGCTTGTTTAAATTTTTCAAAGGCTAAATCATACTTTTCTTCTTGATATAAATATAAACCCTCGTTAAACAGAGCAAAACCTTTAGACATCGACAGTTCTACTCTCTTCTTATTAAAAAGTTGTACTATTTTATCTTTCCCAAACATTTACGCAACCTATATACAACATTGTTAAGGAAATAAATCAAAAAATCAATACTTATTAGTTTGACATTTTTATATTAAAATTAAATTGATGAAAGAATTATTTGAATTTGATAAATCATTAAAAACAGTTATAGGAACAGATGAAGCAGGAAGAGGTCCCGCGGCAGGAGGGGTTTTTGCCGCTTGTGTACATTTCCCCAAAGTTACAAACAATTTAATAAAAGATTTAGAAAAATTAAATGATTCAAAGAAGCTCTCTAAAAAAGCAAGAGAAAAACTATTTGATATAATAATAAACAATTCTATCAATTCCATAATTTGCGTTGAAGTTGAAGAGATTGAAAAAATTAACATTCTAAATTCATCACTAAAAGCAATGAAACTTGCATGTGAAAATGTTATAAAAGAAGCGAAATTAACAGATTTTATCACTCTTGTTGACGGGAATAGACGTATAAAAAATTATACTTATCCCCAAAAATTTGTAATTAAGGGAGATGGAACATCAGCTGCTATTGCTGCTGCGAGTATTTTGGCAAAGGTTACTCGCGACAGATATATGGACGAACTTGCAAAAGAATTTCCTCAGTACGGTTGGGAAAGGAATGCAGGATATTTAACGGCTGAACACTTAAATGCAATTGATAAATACGGATTGTGTAAATACCATAGACCGTCTTTCTTAAAAAAACATTTTGAAAAACAACTTACTCTTTTTTAATATCTATTTATAAATAAATTTACCAATTTGAACTGTTGTTACATACATAATTTCACTAGAACCGCTACCCCTTCCGGTAGTGCCGGCATCTTTTGTCGAAAGGCTTGTATAATATGAAATAGGTTGAGCACCCTCAGAATTTTTGAAATTCACATCGACAAGCTCCCCCTCTATTTTGACTTTATTAAAGTTTTTCAATTTCAATAAAGCCGCTAAAATATTTTTATTTGCAGGAATTACATGAATATGAGAAATATGAGAATTGATATAATCACTTTGCAAAGGAATTAAAGAATACCAACGCCAATACATATTTCTCATTCCTGAAAAATGATCTTTTTCCCCATAAACATCAAGATGTTTTTTAAAGAACTTCGGTTCAGATATCGTTTTACCCCAAGTTAGTCCTAAGTTATAAGCGGCAACGCTATCAAAATACTTTCCGACATAAATATCATTATTACGAAATATCACACGACCGGAAATTTCGTAATGGACTTGCGGAATAAGTTGAGCAGATGAATCATTCTTTATTAAAGAGTTGTATTTAAATGACTTTCCTCGCTGCACGGACGGAGAATAAGCCTCCATTATCGGTTCTTGTAAAATAGAAATTGATTTATTGCTAAGATTTGTCGGAACGGCAACACCAAATTTCAACCAGTAAAAAATCCAACCTCTAAATAAAATCATCAATAAAATTACAAGTCCTATCGAAATTTTTTCAATATTTAAATTGTGCTTTAAAATATCTCTATGTAATTTTGCATCAATTTCAGCCGTTGTTTTATCGTTGAAAATTTCACTCATATACTTATTTTAGCATAATTTGACTTTAATGTAATATGAATTGATTATTACATTTTGTTAACAATTACAAAAGTTTTTTAAAGTTTTCACTCTAATATGTCGATAACATTTCTGTAATCAGAAATCTATGGAGTAAAAACTAATGCTAAAGAAGATAACAACACCATCAAATAACAGATGTGAAAGTGTTGAACTAATATTAAGAGGAGCAAAAAAACGCCGAACTTTGGCGTATGCTAATGCTGCAATGATAAACTCAGATGCAGGTATGAAAGCGAATTTAGTCGCTGTGAAGTAATTAGAACCGAACAACTCGGTCAAAAGATGAAATAAGAATAGAGAGTATTAATAAAGCCGGAATGCACAAATGCCTCCGGCATTTTTATTGCACAATTACAGAAATAAACTTTGAATAAAAGTATAGATTGCTCAGAATGGAACGACTTTAAAAAGAATTTGTGAAATTTTATCTCAAAAACTGGTGAAAGTTCTGTAAGCAATAACCTAGCAAATAAATTACACAGAAAAGCAATAAAATTTGAAAGAAATATTAGATTTTTGAGCGAGCATATTAAATTTGTAAGGAATAAAAGCTAATTTCAGGTAGGCAGACTATCTAGAATAAACTTACCGATTTTACCCTCTCTAAAATCTCTCAAAATATAAACCGAAGTTCTTTCTCTATCTGTTGAACCACCTGTTAAAAGCCAATTACGAGTTAGGGAAATATTATCAATATTCAACTCCAAATCCTGTGGCAATTTATAAAAATCTCTGAATTGTTGTGCTCGATCACAATCCAAAATATCCAAAAGCTCTTGAGCAACGATTTCATTAGAATACGCATTCTCCGATACCGAATTCACAAATGCCAATTTCTTAGCTCGTTCTTGGTCTTCTTGCTTCATTGGTATAATCCCCGGGGTATCAAGCAATTCCAATTGAGGATTAATTCGAACCCATTGTTGTTGACGAGTTACACCAGCTTTTGCACCAATTTTCGTCTTTGAAGAACGGGTTAACTTATTAATAATACTCGATTTCCCAACATTTGGCAAACCAACGACCATAATTCTTGCGGGGCGACGTAACAACCCTTTTGCCATCAAGGTTTGAATTCTTGGCTCTGATAATTCAATAGCTTTTTTAACAATAATATTTATATCTTTGTTATTCTTTGCTTCTGTAGCAATAACAGAAATTTTATTTTCATTTTTTAAATAATCCAAAAATGGTTTTAACTCATTTTTATCAACCAAATCAGATTTATTAACCAACAAAAATCGAGGCTTTCCATTTAGAAGCCCCGATATATTGTCATAATTACTTGATAATGGTAATCTCGCATCAATAACTTCAATCACGGCATCCACTAAAGAAAGCTGTTCCTTCAGCTTTTTCTCAGCTTTTGCAATATGTCCCGGATACCAGTGAATATGAGTCTTATCTTTTTTCAATTTTTTCCTTAATACGAGTTGCTTTACCTGAACGTTCTCTTAAGTAGTATAATTTAGCACGTTTAACGTCACCACGTCTAAGAACATTAATTTTGTCGATTCTTGGTGAGTTGATTAAGAATACACGTTCAACACCAACACCTTGGAACACTTTTCTTACTGTAATAGTTTTGTTAAGACCTGCACCATGCATTTTAATAATTGTACCTTCAAATGCTTGGATTCTTTCTTTGTTACCTTCAATAATTTTAACAAAAACTTTTACTGTATCGCCGGCATTAAGACTAGGAATGTCTTTGCCTAAATAATTTTTTTCTAATTCATCAATAATAGGGTGATTCATTTTTGCTTTCCTTTATATTTCTAATCCATTACTTTAGTTAAAATGTAATTCCTTTATCGGTGTTTAACGACTTTTTCCACACAAAAGTCCACCGACGCACGTTCGTACATTAAATCGTATAATAAATATACTATTTTTGCAAGTGATGAACACCTTTAATGTTAATAACTGTTACACATAAATAACAAACATAAGCTTGCGATTTTCTTTTTTCTTGTTAAATTGGATTTATGGGACAAGATTATAAAAAATTATTAAATAAAAAGAAGAAAAAATATTGCGATGTAAAAACAATGGGAGTAAACATTGATAAAAACGAATATTATGAAATTATTTTATCAAATTCTGCACACCCGGAACAAATAAATAATAAAAAGTATTAATATAGGAAAGCTCCGAAAATAAATTCGGAGCTTTCTTTATTTTTGAATACCAACTCAAATAAACTTACGAAATCTTGTGGATTTTCATGAAGTTTGTAGATTGACCTGACATCAAGTGAGGAACTGAACCAGTGATGATTACGCAATCGCCAACTTCCATTTCAAGTTCTTTTTTAAGAAATTCGTTCAATTCAATAAGAGAACTTTTATCAATTTCAATGTTTTTATCATCAACTTTGATAGAAGAAACACTGTTGAACAATTGCATAAATCTACCAACTTTAGCATCTTCACAGAATGAATAAATTGGAACAGACGGTCTGCATTCTGAAATCAATGCAGTTGTATAACCTGTTGCAGTCAAAGCGATAACACCTTTAGCTTTAGGTAAGTTTTTCAAAGTATCTGCAACTGAAACAGCAATTGACATAGGAATTGCATTTTCTTCTGTTCTAATTGTTGCTGGAAATTCATTTTTTCTCATGAATTGGCTATTATTAATATCTTCAGCAATTTTCTTCATAATGCTTACTGCTTCAACAGGATATTTACCTGCAGCAGTTTCACCTGATAACATAACTGCATCAGCACCATCAATAATTGCATTTGCCACATCAGAAGCTTCTGCTCTTGTTGGCATTGGATTCTCTATCATACTTTCCAACATTTGAGTTGCAACAATAACAGGTTTTCTAACAGCATTTGTTTTTCTGATAATTGTTTTTTGAACGATTGGCAATTGTTCAATTGGAGTTTCAATACCCAAGTCGCCTCTTGCAACCATGATACCGTCTGAATATTCAATGATATCATCAATATTCTCAAGAGCTTGAGGTTTTTCAATTTTAGAAATAATTCTTAAATGAGAATTATTTCTGTCTAAAATACCTCTTAACAATTGTAAATCTTCTTTACATCTTACAAATGATAAACCTAGATAATCAATATCATTATGCATAGCAAATTCAACAAATTGCTTATCTCTTTCAGTCAAGATATTAAGACTTGCAGTTCCACCAGGTAAGTTCAGACCTTTACGAGGTTTAATAACACCTGAAGTTAAAACTTTTGCATAAACGATATTGTTCTCTGACTTTTCAACAGTAAGTTGGATTTTACCGTCATCAATAAGAATTTTATCCCCAGGTTTAACGTCATCAGCGATACCTTGGTAGTCAACAGGGATAACATCGCCTTCATATTTGTCTTGGTGTCTGAATTTAAGAACTTCGCCTGCTTTAATCTCAATAGGCTCATCAAATTTGCCTACTCTGATTTTTGGACCTTGTAAGTCTAATAAAACAGGGATAACTGTGTGTTCTTCTTTTTCGATTTTACGAATAAAATCTAATGTTTGTTTGTGTGTTTCCATGTCACCATGCGAAGAATTTAATCTAAACATGGTTACACCGGCTCTGTATAGTTTACGAATCATATCCTCTGAATTAGAGGCAGGGCCTAATGTTGACACGATTTTTGTAGCTGCTACATTTCTCATTTTTTCCTCCTGATATATTTATTTGGGGTAGCTATTTACATTTTTCTAACATTATCATATAATAAACATGATAATAATGAAATTTAGTTTACATTTTTAAGAAAAGGAAGTGAAAATGAAAAGATTATTAGCGGGTTTATTGGTTTGTGGTATGCTTGCAATCAACACTGTTCCAGCTCTTGCTTACAATGGTATTGATGATGTAGAAAAAGCATATTGGGCTCAACCAGAAATTGAAAGCGTTGTTACGGATTCAGTTATGTCATTGACTAATGGGAACTTCTATCCGGAAAACAGAATTTCAAGAGTTGAATTTGTTAAAGCCCTATTGAAAGTTTTAGGAAATGAAAACTTAGAAGTAAAATCAAAAGTTAAATTTTCAGATGTAGCAAAATCTAGCGATGATTATGCTCCAGTTGCAAGATCTCAACAATTAGGTTTAGTTTACGGATATCCTAACGGAACATTCAAACCTCAAGGTTCTATCTTGAGAGATGAAGCTCAATCTGTAATCAGTCACATCACTATTGAAGGTAATGTTGATGAAAACAACATTTTATCTAAATATTCTGATTCCGCATCTGTTCCGGCATGGGCTAAGCACGTTTATGCTAAAACATTATCTTATGGCATCTACGTAAATCACCCAAATGAAAATCAATTAAGACCAACAGAGGAATTAACAAGAGCTGAAGCTGCTGTATTATTATACAGATTAAGACAAAGATTAGATCTTGTTAAAGATCAATACAAAAACGTAACTGAAACAACTTTAGGAACTGAACACTTAACAATGGTTAAAAAAGCTCCTAGTCACGAAGTTACAATTACTAACTTAAGAAACGTTGTTAAAGAAGGTAACGTTCTAGTTGTTGCTTTCAACGAACAATTCAAATCTAAATTACATGCTTCAGGTGACGGTGTTACATTCACTAACCCTGAAGATATCAAAACAGATGAAGGTACTTTGTTAATTCCTGCAGGATCTACTTTCTACGGTAACGTACTAGATATTAAAGATCCTCAATGGTTCAACAAAAATGCTAGAGTATATGTTCAAATGAACAAAGTAGTTACTCCAGACGGACAAACAGTTAACTTGAATGCTAAACCATTCTACAAAGACTATGCCCTTAAAGAAGGTCCTTGGATGACCGCTGGTAAAGTTGCATTATACACAGTTGGTGGTACTGCAGTAGGTACTGGTGCTGGTGTTGGTTTCTCATTCATTCCTAGCCCAGACAAAGTTGGAACCGGTATAGCTATCGGTACTCCAGTTGGTGCTGGTGTTGGTTTAGTTACTGGTTTAGTTACTCCTGGTTTAAACTACAGTGCTAAAAGCGGTGAAGAAATCAAAGTTATCTTGCTAGAAGATGCAAGCATCACTAAAACAAAATCAAATTTATAATTTTTGAATTATAATAAAAACAGGAAAGACGATGTAAAAGTTTACATCGTCTTTTTGTTATAAAAGATAGCCTAAAATAGCTAGGATTTCTATTGAATGTCACTACTCCATTTAGTTATAGGAAAACTATTTTAAAACTTATAAAATAAAAATGTCACCAAATAGTTTACCTAAAAAAGATAGGAGATAGTATGAAAAATTTAGTAGCAACATTTACCTTATTGGCATTTTTAGCAATTCCTGCTCAGAGTGTATTTGCATGGTCTTATGAAGGACCCAACAGTTTAAACCCTTTCACTGGTTTTAGGCAATGCAACAAATGTGTTAAAGTAGAAAAATGTAAGAAACAAAAACTTACAAAATGCGAAAAATTACATGGTATGAAAATTCAAAAAGGAGAACCATGCGGCTGTGCTGCACCAATCCAACAACAACCAAGATGTAATAAATGTGAAAGGGCATTTTAATCTATAGATTTACAAACTATAATGGCGGACTTGTAAAAACAAGTCCGCCATTTTTATTAAATAATTTATTAATAAACGATACTTTTTAACGCACAGAAAATTTTATCTGTAATTTCTTGAATATATTCTTGGCTAACCATACCATTTATAACCGCATCAGAAATTTGATAAGCAGGACGAATATATTTTTGAGCAGTTTTATTAACATCTGCGAATTGTAAATCAGCCGCCGTACCTGTTTTGCCACGTTCCGCCGCACGTCTATACCATCTATCTTTAATAACTTCAAGAGGTGTAAATACATAAACCTTAACGTCCATAATATCTCTTACACCTTCATTTAGAACATATAAACCCTCTGTTAAAATAACTTTCGCAGGTTTTTTTTCATCACCATTGGGGTCCGATTCACATGTTACAAAATTATAACGAGGAGATTTTATAGTTAACCCCTCTTTCAATGCGACAAGGTGACTTTTCATCAAATCTAAGTCAATAACTTCCGGAGTATCAAAACTAAATCCTGTTTTAAATAATTCTTCATAACTACCGGCTTCTTTCAACTCTTTTGAAGTATCCTTATAGTAATCATCACATCTGATAACGGTATAAATTCCTTGTGTCTTATCTTTTACACAAGCCTTAATTGTATTATCTACAAATACAGTTTTGCCTGATGCACTTTCGCCAGTAATACCAATAAGAAAAGTTTTTTTCTTTTCTTGGACAACTTTTCTTGCTATATTAAGTATCAAATTATCAGAAATCTTCAAAAACAAAGGCTGTTCTTGCTTTTTATCTTCTTCCAAAATTTTCTTTAACGCGTCTACAATATTAGAAATGATTTCCATATCTCTTCGGTTAGAATAAAAATCGTAATTTGTCAATTCAAAGTCCTTTAGCATTTGGTTTCCCCTTTGTAAACATGTTAATATTTTACTTTAAAATATTTCAAACAACTACTAAAAATGAAATTTTGTAACAATATTTTTATGAAAAATTAAAGTTTTTATAAAAGTTGCCGATTATAATATTGTTAAGATAAATAGGAGTATAATTTATGTACCAAGACAAAATTTTTAACAATGCTTTAAGAGAATCAAAAGAAGAAAGTTTCAGAGCATTACAGGGTGAAGTGAAAACAGTTGAAAGAGTGATTGAAAACTTGTTAACTCAATTATTGGAATGTACATCATCTGTTTCAGAACGTGATTTCCACGTATGCGGAGTGTAATTCAGTAAAAAGTTGGCGCTGCTTGATTAAGCAGCGCCTTTCGTATATATTTTTTCTTTAAGAACCAACATATCTAAAATAGTGACCATCTAGATTTAATGGAGTACCTTGACTAGGAGAAGTCATTCCAAATGTTTGTTGATATAACATATCGTTATTGTATAAATTAGCTGGTGTTGTTTGATATGGATTGCCAAATACACTGTTTTGAGTTGTTGGATTTGATGTCATTGGGTTCAAATTGTTATTCAAACCTGCAGTCAAATTCATTGGGTTGTATGGATTGTTAAATGGATTCATCATTGGAGTTGATATACTTGGAATTTGGGCATCAACTTGCGGTGTTCCAACTCCATTTGTTTGCACTGGTTGAGTAGCTTGCTCTGATTGGGTAACAGGTTGTTGAGTTTGTATTGCTTCCGGTTGTTCTGAGGCTTGCAATACTTTTAATGCTTCTTCGTAAGTAAAACCGTTAGCTTGAGCTTGTGATAATTCTTCATCAGTAATGCCAAGTTCTTTCAATTTTGTAATCTGCTCTGGTGTATATTGTTGCGGTTGTGGAGTTTCAGCTTGAGTCTCTTGGGCTTCTGCCTTTTGTTCTGAATATGATTTACCAACAACCATGCCAGTCAACCATTCACCAACAACCCAACCAACAACAGAGCCGATTCCCGGGCAAATTGCGGAACCAATTGCAGCACCGGCAGCACCACCGCCTAATCTTGCAGAAGATTTTAAAACTTCCCCAGCAGCAGCCATAATGCCTTTATCTTTTGCAGTTTCAATAATATTTGGGATTTCAAAAGCAACAGTTGCAATTGCACCAATAAAAGGTAATTTTTTTGCAACACCCTTTACAACCCCTTTTAAGGCCCCTAATGTGGTACTTTTACCGGCAATCTTTGCAGCTCTAATGCCAACTTTTGGATATCTATGAAAAACATCAGGAGCAAAAGATTTTACATTTTTCCACAAACGAGAGAAAAAGCCGCCTTGAGTTGATTTTTTTGCAACATCTTTTTCCAATGCTCGAACACCTGCTTCAGCCTTAGCAAAAATTGAACCCGATGTTTTTCTCATTGCCTTACCAGCAACTTCTGTACCGGTTCCCAATATTGCTTCCGGTGCTAATTTAAGAGCCTTTGAACCATATCTAAAAAGAACACTTGCGATACCCATTTTCTTTTCCCCGTAAATTTATATCCCCTGTATATATCTAAAGTATTTTTAGATATGAAAATTGCTACAATTATTAAGTAATATTAAACGGTCACAAATTTTACTTAGTGACCGTTCGTATTTTATTTATTAAATGTGGGGTAATTAAGCTATTACGTTGAAATTTTTCATCATAATATCATTGTCGTATTGAGTAGGAGCAGCTTGATAATTATATAATGGATTTGTCATTCCTCCACTAAATGCCGGTTGCATTGGTTGTCCCATCTGAGACATTTGTTGATATGGTTGAGCTTGCGCCAATTGAGTTGCAACTTCTTCCTTTTTTTCTGTATAAGATTTGCCAACTACTTTGCCTGTTAACCAATCACCAACAAACCAACCGATAAAACCACCAACAGGAGGTAATAATGCTGAACCGATTGCCGCACCTACAGCGCCACCGCCTAATCTGGCAGCTGTTTTTCCAATTTCTGCAATACCTTGTCCAATACCTTGTTCTTTAGTTGCAGTTATTGCATTTGGAAGAGAACCCAAAATAGTAAGCCCTGCAAATAAGAATGGCATTGCTTTACCAAAACCTTTAGTTGCACCTTTAATACCACCCCAAATTCCACTTTTTTTAGCTTCTTTTGCAGCTTCAAAGCCCTCTTTAGCAGAAGTTTTTATGGTTGATGGCATACCAACAATGTTTTTATATATTCGCTTGAAAAAATTGCCTTCTGCAGATGATTTTACAGCTACATCATTTTCTATTGCATGGAAACCGGCTTTTGCTCTTGTCCAAACATCACCTTTTGTTTCTCTCATTGCTTTACCAATGATATCAGTGTTAAAGCCAATTGCAGCATCTGGATAAACCTTTAAAATCCTTTTCCCATAATTGATAATAGGACGAATTGAACTAATGTTCATAACTACCACCTTTAAATATACCTTTACCTAACCTACATATATATAAAAAAAATCGCCACCCGAAAATTGATTAATTTTTGAGTGGCATTTATAAAAGTTAACAATTATTTTACAAAACTACTTTATTGCATTTTTGACAAATGATGGGATATCAGTACCTAATTCAGTTTTTACAAAAGAATCAGAAACAGGAGATTTTTCAAGAGTTTTTGCAATTGATTGTTTTACAAAGAAATGATTTAAATCATCAATACAATCTAATTTCAAATTTGATGGAACTAAAAGTTCTCCCGTATTTTTCAAATCTCTTGCCCTTGCAATCATAGTTTTTCCGAAAAATGCTTTGTCAAATGGATTTAAAGTATTTGCTTTTATAATTTTTATCATATTTTTCTCCTTTTTACTATTCGTATAAATTATAAACCCTGTCAAAAATAAATTTGACAGGGTTATAACAAATATTTACAAAGTTCAATTATGCTTGAACTTTTGCACTATTTTTAATTTCTTCTTCAACTTTTGCCAAAATTTCATCAAGTTTAGAAGAATCTTTAACGCCACCTTGTGCAAAGTTTGGACGTCCGCCACCATTTGCACCTGTTGCTCTTGCGATTTCACCAACAAGTTTACCTGCATTAATTCCTTGTTTTACAAAATTGTCAGAAACTTTAACCGCAACTGTAGTTTCACCCGCAAGAATAATTACACTGTTTCCAAGTTTGTTAGACAAATATTCCAAACCTATTTTAATTCCGATTGGTTTCAAGCCCTCAACCTTAGAAATAAATAATTTACCACCATCAATTTCTTGTGCTCTTGAAATAAATGAAGCAAATTTGTTTCTTGCATTTTCTTCTTCTAATTTTTCAACATGCTTTTGGAGTTCTTTATTTTCATCGGTTAATTTTTCAACACGTTCAACAACTTCATCAAAATGAGATTTGAATTTTGTAGATAATTTATCAATCTCTGCAGATTTTGCATTCAAATATTCAATTGCAGAATTTGAAACAGCCGCTTCAATACGTCTAGTACCTGCAGCAATTGCACTTTCTGAAACGACTTTTACAACTCTCAAATCAACAATCTGTCTTGCATGAGTACCTGCACAAAATTCTTTTGAAATACAATCAACACCATTTTCTGTATCTTTCTCAATAGAAACAACTCTAACAGTATCTCCGTATTTTTCTCCAAACAATGCAGTAGCTCCGGTTAATTCAGCCTCTTTAATACCCATAACTTTGGTATTAACTTTATAACCCTCGCCAATCCATTTGTTCATAAGATTTTCAACTTTAACAATTTCATCATGAGTCATTGCTCTTGAGAAAGTAAAGTCAAATCTCATTCTATGCTCATCAACATAAGAACCTGCTTGTTTAACTTCTGAACCCAAGACTTTTACAAGTGCAGCTTGAAGCAAGTGGGCAGAAGTGTGATGAACTCGAATTTGTTCTCTTCTAGGAACATCAATATATGCTTTAACGGTCTCGCCAATTGTAACTTCACCATTTAGAACATTACATCTGTGAACATACAAATCATTCACTTTGAATGTTGTTAAAACTTCAGCTTTTAAGTTTTCATTTTCGATATAACCGCTATCACCTACTTGACCACCACATTCAGCATAGAATGGTGTTTTATTTAGAACGATATCAACATAACCCTCGCCCTCAACCTGAGCCAAAATCTTAGCATCAGAACATTCATTATCTGTATAACCGACAAAATCAGTTGATCCAACTTCTTTTTCGATTTTTGCATACTTCATATCACCTGTAACACTAATTTTTGCAGTTGCAGCCTTTGCACGTTCTTTTTGCTCTTGCATTGCAGCCTTAAATCCGGCTTCATCAACTTTCAAACCTTGTTCTTCTGCGATTTCTTTTGTTAGTTCAAATGGGAAACCGAAAGTATCATAAAGTTTGAATGCACTTTCTCCGTCAATATCTTTTTTATCATTGATAAATTCATCTAACATTTTGTATCCTCTATCAAGAGTTTTTGCAAAACGTTCTTCTTCTTTTTTAATAGTATTAATAATTTTTTGTTTGTTTTTAACTAAATCCGGATAAGCTTCTCCATAATTTTCAACAATTACATCAACCAATTTATACAAGAATGGCAATTCCATACCCAAAATCTTTCCGTGACGCAATGCTCTTCTCAAAATCATGCGTAAAACATAACTTCTTCCCTCATTCCCCGGAATTACACCATCTGAAATCAAGAAAGTAACACATCTTGCGTGATCTGTGATAATTCTCAATGATACATCTGTTTTTTCAGATTTTTTATAAGGAACACCGCTCATTTCTGAAACTTTGTCCATAATTGGTCTTAACAAATCAGTTTCAAATGTAGATGCAACTCCTTGACAAACCATTGCAATACGTTCTAAACCCATGCCTGTATCAACGTTTTTCTTACCTAGAGGAGATTGATTGCCTTCTTCATCTTGATATAACTCAGTAAACACCAAGTTCCAAATTTCAACCCATCTGTCACATTCGCAAGTATCAATACCACAATTAGGGTCATCACATTTGTATTCTTCACCTAGGTCGTAGTGAATTTCTGAACAAGGTCCGCATGAACCAGATGCCCCAGGAGGGCCCCAGAAATTGTCTTTTTTACCCTTACGTTTAATACGTTCAGCAGGAACTCCGACACTTCTCCAAATATCAAAGGCTTCTTCATCAGTTTCATAAATTGTAATCCACAATCTATCTTTATCAAGTTTCAAAACTTCAGTAACAAATTCCCAAGCCCAAGGAATAATCTCTTTTTTGTAATAATCGCCAAAAGAAAAGTTCCCTAACATTTCAAAAAATGTATGGTGGCGAGGAGTTCTACCTACGTTTTCAATATCAGAATCTTTACCACCGGCTCTTGCACATTTTTGACAAGAAGTTGCACGAGCTGGTTCGTACGGACAAGGCTTAATACCTAAAAATATCGGTAAAAACTGCAACATGCCTGCTGTTGTAAGCAAAACAGTAGGATTGTCCGGCACTAAACTTGAACTTTCAACTATAGTATGTTGACGTTTGTTTTTAAAATAGTCAAGATATAATTTTCTAATTTCATTTCCGGTTAGCATAATAATTTCCTTATAATTTACTACTCTATAAGTAAATTATATATTAAACATTCTCAGTTGCAAAAAGAATGTGTCAGAACTTTAACGGGTAATTTGCAGGAATTTTCCAACTATTTCGTTTAATTAATTCCATACAAAAAGCACTTCTTCCCCAACTATAACCATTAACAGAAATTCTATCAGAATTTGAGCCACAAGACTCAATAAGTTTTTCATCAGAAATTTCAAAGCCAATTTGATCTAAACCAGAAGTTACAACTAAACCATTATTTGAATTAAAGATTTGAAAACCAAAGACATCAATGCCTTCTATTTGTTTTTTCTTTGCCGGATTTATTCTAAATTGCGCAGACATTAAATATGGAGAATCAGTATCTTTTCGCCCTGCCCAAAATATAATGGATACACCATTTGGTAAACTATAACATGCTCCATTATAATCAATATACATACCAGAATTTGGATTTTGACCGTATGCTTTTGAAAGCTCAACACAATCATCTTGAGAATATTCATAATTTATTTTCATAAAAGGTCTAAAATATTTATCAAAAACAATTTTTGAATTCTCAGGACTCCAGCCAGTACCTGTTAGGACATCTGTTGGTTCAAACCCTACTCCATACTCTTCTTCTGCCATTTTAACCGCATTAGACATGATTGCATAAGAATCTTTTAACCTATTTTCGACAATAATTCTATGATATTTAGTCATCAACATTGGAATTGTAATCGCAGCAACCACACCAATTATACCAAGAGTAATTAATATTTCTGCAAGCGTAAAAGCTTTATTATTATTGAATAATGCCATTCTTTAAATCCTTTCAATACATAAAAGATGTAACCTTATTTAATTATACACTTTTAACGAATATTAATCAATAGTTTAAACAATAAACGTTATGTTAATAAGGAATATAATATCTAAAATTGATATAGGGAGATACTTATGGATTTGAAACAGATATTAGGCAATAACATAAAACACTACAGACAATTAAAAGGTTATTCACAAGAAGAGTTTTCTGAAATGCTTAATATTTCACAACAAACATTGAGTAGAATTGAACGAGGAATAAATTTTTTAACAGCAGAAACGTTGGAAAAAATTCCACCAATCCTTGAAATAAATCCCTATGAATTACTTATGAATGAAGAAGATTATTCGACAATAAACATAGTAGAAGACATTGAAAAACATCTTGAATACATAAAAAAAGACCCTAAAAAACTAAAATTTATCCAAAAAATAATCCGAGATACAGCACTTTTATAAAAGAAACACTTGCAAGAAAATTTTTTCATGATAATATAAAAACTGTAAGCAGTTTGCTTAACGGAGTAAGCGTCCGTAGCTCAGCTGGATAGAGCATCTGCCTTCTAAGCAGAGGGTCGCGCGTTCGAATCGCGCCGGGCGTAAATTTTTAAAAGAGCCTTTAATGGCTCTTTTGTTATATTTGCACTAATTATCAAAAAACGAAACTTTTACAGAAGAGAATGTTAAGTTATTACATAAGTTATTCGATGAAAAAATTGACAGTGAAAAAGCAGGTAAATATAGAACATCGCAAGTCATAATTACAGGTTCTGATGTAGAGTTACCAAGCCCCGAAGAACTTGACGAAAAAATGCATAAGTTTATTTTGCTGTTACTAAAATTAAAAAGCCGAGTTACACCATGTAGAATATGCGGCAATGGTACACATAATTTTCGTAAACATTCACCCGTTTGCAGATGGTAATGGCAAAGTAGCCAGATTATTAATGAATTCGGCACTCTTACAAAGTGGATATAATATCGTTGTAATTCCGCCAGTTGTAAGAGCAGATTACATTTCAGCATTACAAGAAACTAACAAAAGGCAATAATACTGATTTTATCAATTTCATTTCAGAAATGGTTTTAGAATCACAAAAAACACCTTAAAATTATTAGCAGGTTTTAAATATTCTTATAACGCAAAACCTAGAATTTATATGGGTAGTCGCTTTTAAATTCCCATTGATCATTCTGTAACAATCTAGTACATCTTGAACCGCTATTTTTACAAGATTGAAGCATACTATCTCTTGAAGCTCCCGCTGCTACACCCTCAGAACCATAGGTACCGAAAAAGATGTTTTCATTTCCAAACCAATAATTACGATTGCCATTTGTAAAACAGAATAAGAAACGAAATCTATCATACCCCTCCTGATTAGGACCTTTCTGCCCATTTACATCGTAAATTACATCTAAGCACCCCCCTGGCCAAAAAGTTGTAAGCATTGAACCATCACTATAATACACTAAATGATTGTTTGTATCAACATATTGATGACCAACATAAGGGTCAAGATACTTCATATACCAATTGAAACCTTCTGTTGTATTCCCATCTGCGGGTTTTCTCAAATCTCTAAAAGAGCCATAATCCGTTTCCATATCTAAAACCGCATTATCCATACGACTATAGAAATTTTTCAACTTAGTAGTATATTCTTTCTTGACTCTTTGGTAATGCAATGTCGGAATTGTCATCGCCGCAACAACCCCAATAATAGTCATTGTTAATAAAACTTCTGCTAAAGTAAATGCCAAACTCTTTTTTATCATACTCTATAAAATTCCCTGTTATATCCTTTCTCATTATAACATATATTTCTGTCCTACACAAGATAAATATTGAAAATATATAATTTGTTGTATAATGTACAAAAAAATAAAAAAGGAGTTTTTATGAAAATAGCAAATGATTTAACAGAACTTGTAGGCAAAACACCACTAGTAAGACTAAACAAACTTAATTCAGGATATGCTGATATTGCAATTAAACTTGAATATTTTAATCCTGCAAATTCAGTAAAAGATAGAGCTGCACTACAAATGATAGTTGATGCGGAGAATTCCGGCAAAATAACCCCTGAAACAATAATCATTGAACCAACAAGTGGAAACACAGGAATAGGATTAGCAATGATTTGTGCAATAAAAGGATATAAAATTATTCTAACCATGCCAGAAACTATGAGTTTTGAACGTAGAAAACTTCTAAAAGCATACGGAGCAGAACTGGTTTTGACAGAGGGTAAATTAGGAATGAAAGGTGCTGTTGATAAAGCTCTTGAACTTCATGATAAATACCAGAATTCATTCATACCATCTCAATTTGACAACCCATCAAACCCTAAAGCTCACTACATTACAACATCAGAAGAGATTTGGGCTGACACAGACGGTAAAGTTGATATCATTGTTGCAGGAGTTGGAACCGGAGGCACAATTTCCGGAATAACAAAGAAATTAAAAGAAAAAAATCCTCAAATTAAAGCCGTTGCAGTTGAACCGTTCACTTCACAAGTCCTTGAGGGGGAACAAGCAGGTCCTCATAAAATTCAAGGAATCGGAGCAAATTTCATACCAAAAAACTTTGACCCATCACTCATTGATGAAATCATTCCTGTAAAAAATGAAGATGCAATTGAAACTGCAAGAAACCTGACCACAAAAGAGGGAATTCTCTCTGGATTTTCCGGTGGGGCTAATGTTTGGGCTGCGATTGAATTATCTAAAAGAATTGAAAACAAAGGAAAACTAATTGTCGCTATATTACCGGATTGCGGCGAAAGATACCTAAGTTCAGAACTTTATTCCTAAGTTTTGAAAAAAGATGAAAAATAATAAATAATACATTTGCAGGGCGAGAGCCTTTAAACTTTAGGCACGGTTAAAGACTCTTCTTCACACTCTACGATTTTAAAATAAATAATGCTACTAAAAGTATGTCAACTGCTAATAGTAGCATTATTTATATATTTCTAATATCTAAATCCGTCCGCTTTCATTCTATCAATTACTTCTTGCAATTTTTCATCACTGCATACAAAAGATAATCTAAAGAAACCCTCACCATATTTACCAAAGGCGCTTCCAGGAACAATTACGATACCTGATTTTTCAAGCATATCTTCACAAAATTTGTAAGACTCTTTATATTTTCTTGGAATTGGTAACCATAAATAGAATGTAGCTGTTGGAAGTTGAGCATCATCTATTTCCCAACCTAACTCTCTTAAACCTTTTACAACAATTGATTGTTTGCGTTTGTAATTGATATTCCCTTGAGCGATATATTCATCACCCTCAGCGGAATTCATTATACAAGCACAAGCCTTTTGTAATGCTTTAAATATGCCGTTATCAATTGTTGATTTTGCTTTAGCAAATCTTGTAATTACATCACTATTACCGCATAACCAACCCAACCTCCAACCTGTGATTGCATAAGGTTTTGACAAACTAAAAAATTCTACCGCGATATCTTTTGCTCCATCAAATTCCAAAACACTAAACGGTTTTTCTTTTTCATCAAAATAGATATCACAATATGCAGCATCTGACATCAATAAAATATCATACTTCCTACAAAAATCAAGAACTGATTTTATATACTCTCTTGTTGCCGAAACACCTAATGGATTATTCGGATAATTAATAATCATTGCTTTAATCTTATCAGGATTAAAACCATCACGAATCAAATTTTGATAAACTTCTTCCAAATCCGGTTGATAATTATTTTCAGCAGTCAACGGTATTGGATAAGACATTCCTCCTGAACACTTAACCATTTGAGAATATGAAGCATACCCAGGGTCAGGAATAAGAATAATGTCTTTTTCCTTAACTTCTGTCGTCGGAGTAATAATAAATCTAATCAAATTCGCTAAACCATCTTTTGAACCCAACAAAGAGAAAACCTCTTTATCCGCATCTAAATCAACACCAAAACGATTTTTCATTCTCTCAACAATTGCTTGTCGGAAATAAGGCTCACCTCTAGTAACAGAATAGGTGTGAATATTATCCTCCGTTAAAAATTCTTTCAGTTTTTCAATTAAAACTTGTGGAGGATTTGCAGTTGGCGCACCCATTGACAAAGAAATCGGAGCTCTACTTTTTTGAGTTAACTTATCTCTCAATTGAGCAGTCTTTTCTTTCAACTTAACCATAATATATGTATCTAATGACATTGCATCTTCATTAAATAAATTCTTTTTCATTTGTCTATCCTCACTCATAATCTTTTTAAGCTTTTAACTTCATTGGTCCATCAAGAGAAGCCGTTACAAATTGTCTTGTATAAGGGGTATCTTGTTTTAACAATTGCATTGGAGTCCCCTCAAAAACGATTTTACCATCATACAACATGATAACTCTGTCCGCAGTCCTTGTAATTGTTGACATTTGGTGAGTTACAACGATAGATGCCGCATTAGTTTCTCGTTTCAATCTAACAATATAATCCTCAATCAATGTAGATGACATAGGGTCAAGACCTGCTGTCGGCTCATCATACAAAATCGTATTCGGTTTTGTCACAATTGCACGGGCAAAACTTACACGTTTCTGCATACCACCTGACAATTCTGACGGAAATTTATTTTCAATACCTTTCAAACCCACAAGTTCGAGTTTTTGAGAAACAATTTGCTTAATTTGGTCTTCTGTATATTTTCTTCTTAAATCTTTTCTTTCGTGTAATGCAAAAGAAATATTGTCATAAACATTCAACGAATCAAATAAAGCCGAATATTGAAAAACCATTGCAATATCTCCATCAGAAGTTAAAACTTCTCCATTATCATAAGGGATTAGTCCGCAAATCAATTTTAAAACCGTACTTTTACCGGAACCGGAAAACCCGACAATTGCGAGAATTTCACCGTCATTAACCTTGAATGAAATATCATTTATAACAACTCTGTCATCAAATTTTTTAACTAGATTTTTTACTTCAATGCTCATAACTATATCCTTACACAAATTAAAAGAAAAATAAAACAGCAAATACCATATCCAAAACAACAATTGAAATAAATGACCATACTACTGCTTTTGTTGTTGCGATACCAACACCTTTAGCGCCACCTGTTGCGTGAAATCCACAAGTACAACTAATTAAAGCAATTGTTCCACCAAAAACAGATGCCTTTAACAAGCTTACCCATAAATCTTTCATGTATAATCCAAGCCAAGCAGAATCAAAATAAGCTCTATAAGTTAAACCTGCAAACATATCCGATGTCACAGCACCCAATAAAACACCAACAACAGATGCCAAAATTACAACAAACGGCATCATAACAATTCCAGACAAAACTCTTGGAACAAATAGATATCTTATAGAATCAACACCCAAAACATCAATTGCATCAACTTGCTCCGTTACCCTCATTGTAGCAAGTTCTGAAGCTAAAGAGGAACCAATCATAGAAGTAATTGCAAAACCTGACATAATTGCACCAACTTCACGCACAATTAATATTGTCATAAGCATTCCGACAAAATTACCGCCTCCTTGCTTAACCATCTCATGCGCGACCTGTGAAGCGACAATAATAGATGTCATTCCAACTATTGAAAGAGTAATAGGTAAAGAAGTTACACCAAATCTATCACATTGAAGCAAAAGTTCTTTCTTTGAAATTTCACCTTTAAAAATACATCGCAAAACGTGAAAACCAATTTGAGCAATTTTACCCAATGTATCTAAAAAATCAGCAAAAACAACCCCCAAATGAGAGAATACTTTGTATGTTGCGGATTGTCGTAAATATTTGCTCAAAGTTATTTCCATACCGGAATTATAGCATAATAGTTCAAATATTGCTATCATTATGAGTTTTTAAGTTTCTCATTTTTAATTTTTTTGAAATGTTCAATATTTCTATATTTGAAAATTTTAGCAGGATTACCCCCAACAATTGAATATGGTGGGATTTCTCCATGAACAACAGCTCCCGCTTGTACAATTGCCCCCTCACCAATTTTTGTTCCAGGTAAAATTATCACTCTTGCCCCAAGCCAAACATAATCCTCAATCAAAATATCTTTGCTAATAAAACTTGAATCATAGGGTATATCTTTCCCCTCATAGTTATGAGAATCAGAAATAATTAATGAATCAAAACCCGCAATAAAATAATTACCTAAAATAACATTTCCATTCCCACTAATATGTAACCCATTTAATTTTACATAATTCTTTATAACGGTATTTTTATTAACAGTTGAAAATTTTCCACAATAAAAGTTTTTACCAATCGACTTTGCAGTAAAAACAATTTGAATACTATTACAACATTGCCTGAAATTATGACGTAATGATTTTATAGGAATTAAACATGAAAGAATTTTTATCATATCAACACACCTATTATATTTTATAAAGGTAACTTGTCAATCACTTTATAAACAAAGGTGACTTAGTAGGGCTTTAAAATAGGTGCTTTGTCGGTTACCTTATTATTAAAAAGGATAAAAATATGTTTCTTATTAACAAACAAAATATTGGATTTGTAATCAAACAAGCTCGTAAAAAAGCTAACCTTAAACAATCTGAACTTTCAGAAATTGCTGGTTTTAGTGAAAAACATCTCAGCAGAATTGAAAACGGCAAATACTTGCCCAAATTAGAACATTTTTTAATTCTTACGTCTATACTACATCTAACACTTAAAGATTTTGGAATTACAAACAATGAACCAACAAACCCTAAAAAATCTGAATTATCTGCTAAAATAATGGCATCAACCGAGACTAAACTTGAATTATATAGCGAAGCATTTGACTATATTGATAAAATTACAGAATACGCAAAAGCAAAAAAAATTTAAGACACCATTGCCATATTACAACAATTATATACGATAACTTTTTTATTTCTAATAGCATAAAAAAAACAGGCATGAGGAACCATGCCCGCTTATTTCATTTCTGAAACAAAAAAGGATTCACATTAACCTAAAATGTATAATTCAATTAGTATCAAATTTTTCACTTTCAAATAACAACCTAACCTAAAAAATAATATATACTTTTTATACTACATTTATATAATAAAATAAATGATTTAATTTTTCTAATCTTTTAATAAACTTTTTACAATTATTTTTTATATCAATGAAAAACAAGTATTTATAAGGATTTTAAACCATCAAAAAATTTACATTTATTTTGTTAAATAAAATTAAAAAACACTTGCAATACTCAAAACTAGTCACTACAAGTGTTTTATGATATATTTAGTATTTTATTATGTTAAGATAATTTTCTAATTAATTCTTGTGCATCTTCGCATTCTGGGAATGTCTCTGTAATTTTTTCAGCACATCTTAAAGCATCATCATTTTCGCCCAATTTTTCATGACAATGAGCCACATTTAACAAAACATTCACATTCATAGGTGCTTTTTCAAGCAAATTATTGAATATTGATTTTGCTTGTTCATAGTTACCCAATTCCATATAGCAAAGACCCAATAAATTTTGAACATCTGGAAGTTTTTCAAGTTCGTAAGCCTTAACCAAATACATTTTTGCGCAATCATAATCTTTATCTAAGAAATAGATTCGACCTGCAATAAATAATAAAAATGCAGAATCAGAGCATTTTTTCATAGCTTTTGTAATTTGTTCTTTGGCCAAATCTATCTGTTTTAAATGAGTCTTGTTTAATGCCGAAAAAGCTAAACCATTCGGGTTCTCTTCATCAATTTCAATTGCTTTTTGGTAGAATTCATCAGCTTTTTCAAAATCAGAAGTTGAATGTAAATAATTTGCATACTCTAAAACAACTGAATAATTTTCGGGATCACATTTGTAAGCTTGTTCAAACTCATCTTTTGCATAATCAAACAATCTCTTATTTAGATAAATTACACCTAAATCCTTGTGAGCCAATGCAAAATCAGGATTTAACTTGCAAACCTTTTTCAATATTTGTTCTGCTCTATCAATATCATCAGTTTTAACACATAACAAAGCCAATTCATAATACAATTGGAAAGAAGTTGTACCTTGAGTAACAATTTTTTCGTAAATTTCTTTAGCTTTTGAATATTGACCACTTGCCATGTAAATTCCTGCAAGTTTCTTCATGATATTTGTTGCTTTTGGATTCAATAAAGCCAACTGCTTTAACAACGTAATTGCAACTTCATATTCTCCTACAACCTGATAACAGCATGCCAAATTGTATCTGTAAGAAGATTTTTGAGGATAAGCTGATGCCAAATATTTGTAATGTTCAATTGCTTCTTTAAACTGTCCCGCTTTAACTTCTGACAATGCCCAAGCTACCAAATAACTGTCCTCTTCAGGTTCAAGTTCATGAGCTTTTGCAAAATATTCACAAGCTTCTTTATGTTTATTTTGCAATTGAAGAATTGAAGCCATATTGAAATAAGTTAAAGAATCTTTCGGATCAACTTGAGAAGCTCTTTCATAAGTTTCAAATGCTTTATCTAATTCACCAATTGTCAGATACGATGTGCCCAAATTATTATACAATTGAACATTTTCCGGATTTAATTTAATCGCATGTTCAATATATTCTACACTTTCTTCAAATCTTTTAGAAGCCATACAAGCTGTACCTAAAATATAATAAAGAGCATAATCTTCTTGACTATATTCTAGTCCTTTTTTAGCATATTCAATTGCATTGTCATGGTCTTCAGTTTTGATATAAACAATTGCCAAACTTTTGTAGGCATCAACATACTCCGGTCGTAATTCTAAAACTTTTTTATAAGCAAATTTTGCTTCCACATATTCTTCCAAATTGTCATAACAACAACCTAAATAATACCAACACAAAGCATCATCTTGCCTGTATTTGATAACATCTTCAAGAATACTTCGTGCTTGGTCATAGTGTTCAAGATTAACTTCGCATAAGGCTAATAATCTTTGTGCATCTGTATCTTTAGAGTCCACCTCTAATATTTTTTTAATTTCTACTTCTGCTTCATCATATTTTGAAGCATCAATTAATTCGTAAATTTTATCTATTTGTTTCTCTTCCATAATAAACCCATTATAGCACAAATAATAAAAGGATAAGCCATACATGGCTTATCCTTTTTGTTTATATTTTATATTTTTTAGCACTACATACCCATGTAAGAAGCGAACAACGGTAAATAAAGAGCTGCTGCCAATACAAGTACGATAGAACCAATTACAATCAACATTATCGGTTCAATCATTTTTGTCATAACATCAATAATTGTATCAAGTTGTTTGTCAATATAATTTGTTGCTTGACCTAACATATCCCCCAAACGACCTGATTGTTCACCTGTTGCAATCATGAACAAAATCATTTTAGGCATTGTTCTTGTTGCTCTTAATGCTGCAGACAAGTGTTGACCTTGTTGAACCCTTACAGTTGCTTCTTCAACCCTGGTTCCTAGAGTATGGTTAGTTAATGTCATATTTGACAAATACAAACATTCCAAAATCGGAACACCTGCATCGTAAGCAACTTGCATAACGGCAATAAAGTTTGCAAAGTTTGAAAATTGAATTAAATCTGTAAGAACAGGAATTTTCAAAACAATATCATCAATTTTCCATTTACTTGGTTTCCAGTGGAACAAGAAGTTGATAAAGAAACCGATTGCAGCAAATGCCAACGGTATAGCCAACCAATTTTTCTTTAAGAAAATACCCATTTCCATCAAAACTCTTGTAATCCAAGGTAATTGCATTCCCATTGAATCAAACATTTCTTTGAATACCGGAAATACGAATACCAACATGACAATTACAATAAATACTGCCAACAAGATTACGAAAACCGGATACATCAAGGTACCGATTACTTTAGATTTAATTGCAGCTTGTTTATTTAACAATTCCAACAAACGGTCTAATGTCTTCTCCAATTCACCGGAATCTTCACCGGCTCTAACTAAACCGATATAAACTTGACCAAACTGTTCAGGGTATTTTGCAATTGTACCGGCGAAAGTACCACCGTTCATAATTTGTCGTCTTAATTCAGTAGCACATTGACGAATTTTCAACTTTGCCGCATCATTTTCAATAAACAGCAATGATTCAATAATCGGAATACCGGCTGCTGCCAAAATTTGAAGAGTAGATGTGAAATCAATCTGTTCCGACAAACCCAGTTTCGGCATTTTACCAGTTGGCTTTTTCTTTTCATCTTTTTTAACGGCTTGTTCCTCAACAATATTTGTTGGAGTAAAACCTAAACGTCGAACCGCTGCACGAGCTTCACGTAAATCATCGGCTTCAACTTTACCTTTTACAAGTTCGTTAGTTCCATCTTTTATCGCTGTATAATTATATACTGTCATAATTCCCCTATTCGCCTGCCATACCTAAAACTCTGACAAATTCTTCAATAGTTGTTTTACCCGCTAAAATGTGTTGATAGCATGACTTGTGTAATGTTGTCATACCATTTGCAACAGCACTTTCTTCAATTTCAAGGTCATGAGCACCTTGAGCAATAAGTCTTTTAATATCTTTGGTGATTTGCATAATTTCATATACACCTAAACGACCTTTATAACCTTGGAAACCACATTTATTACAACCTTTTGCCCTGTAAATCGGGGTTTCCATAATCTTTTTAATTTCGTCTTCATTCAAAGTAACCATCATTGCTTCTTCTCTAGTGCAATAATATTCTTCTTTACAATCATCACATAAATGTCTTACCAAACGTTGAGCAATTACACCTGATAAAGTTGATGATACCAAGTAATCTTTCGCGCCCATTTCAATCAAACGAGTAACAGTTGCAGCAGCGGAGTTTGTGTGAACAGTACTTAACACCAAGTGACCTGTCAATGCAGCAGAAATTGCAATTTCCAAGGTTTCATAGTCACGAATTTCACCAACTAGAATGATATCAGGGTCTTGACGTAAGATAGCCCTCATACATGATGCAAATGTAATACCCGCTTTTGCGTTGATTTGAGACTGGTTAACACCCTCAAGTTTAATTTCTATCGGATCTTCAATAGTTGTAATATTAACTGTTTCATCGTTCAAACTTTTCAATACAGAATACAATGTAGTTGTTTTACCAGAACCGGTAGGACCTGATGTAAGAATGATACCGTTCGGACAAGATACCATTTGTTTAACTTTTGCAATATCATGTTCATTTGCTCCGACCAAATTTATTTCTTTATCGCCGGATTTCAAACTTACAGCCGGAGCTAGTACACGGATACAAACCTTTTCTTTACCGGAAACAGGCAATGTATTAATACGAAAATCATATGAGCAATTATTGTAAGAAATTGAGAACGTACCATCTTGAGGACGTCTTTGTTCTGCAATGTTCATTCTTGACATAACTTTGAAACGAGCAATAACTGATGTTTCAACTTTTGCCGGAACGTCAAGAACTTTTTGCAACATACCATCTTTTCTGTATCTTACAATATAACCTGATAACCTTGGCTCAATGTGGATATCGGAAACCTTATTATCAATTGCATTTGTAATAATTTGATTTACAAATTTAGCAACAGAACCGGTAGAATCTTGCAATTCAGCATCGACTTGTTCCCATAAAGTTGCTTCTTCGTCATCTTCCAAAGTTTCTTGTTTAATTTGGTCAATAATCTCTTCGGTTTGTTTTTTCTGTTCTGAAAAGAAAGTATTAATTGCTGTTTGATACTCATAGTGAGTCATCAACAATTGTTTTGGATTTTGACCTGTTAAATAAATAATTTGTTTTAAAACATCTTGTGAAATAGGTTTAACAACACCAATTACAAGAGTTTTACCATCTGATGAAATCGGAATAACAGAATTTGCCTTGATAAAATCTTCGGGCAAAATGTTAACAAATTTTTTCTGATTCACCAATTGATCTGCTGAAACTAACTCATAACCGGTTTGAGTGTGCAATACTTCTTTTAATTGATCAAGAGTAATAACACCCATCTCAAACAACATTGAACCAATCGGAACACCTTTTCGTTTAGACTCAGATAAGGCTTTCATCAATTGAACTTCTGATAAAACTCCTTTTGCTAGAAGCATTTCACCAAGTTTTGAACCATTTCCTTTTGGCATTTGTGGTTTTGCTGGAGCCTGTGGAGACGAAACACTTGAAACTGCAACCGAACTTTGTGCAACTCCACTTGGAATTGACAAAGATGTCAAAAGTTCTTTTAAATCATCTTCACCAACCAGCATAAACTTGATTGATTTATCAAAAGCTTTCTTTAATATCGTGTTAATTTCATCTTTATTTGAAACTTTGGAAACTGCCACAAAAAGAAAATTATCTTTCACACTAATTGGGACAAACTGGTGTTGTCCCATTAGATTTTTATCAATACTATCAAGTATTTTTTTATCTATGCTGTTTTTTAATCTTAATATTAGTGCGTTCATTTATAATGTAATACTTTTCTCTTCTTTGATATAACGAATGTTGTTAAATTTGACTATAAAGTCGTGTCGTTCCCAACAGCATCTTCTGTATCAACTACAATCTGAGGAGTCAACATAATAACCATTTCTTCCTTAGATTTTGTAGTACCGGTACTTCTAAAGAACATACCAACTACAGGTAAATCTCCTAAAAACGGGATTTTACTTACGTTTTTAGTTTCAGATTCTTGAATCATACCACCAATTACAAGAGTTTCACCATCTTTGATACGAACACCTTTTAGTGTTAAGTTTCTTCTTTGTAACAGTGTCGCAGCCAAATCGTTATTACCTGTTTCAGATTTAGTATATAGTTGCTCTTTAATGGTTGCATAATTTGGATTGATATCCAAGGTTACATAGCCATCAGGACTGATAAATGGAGTGATTGATACTTTGATACCATTATCATTGGCGATATCATATTCTTTTTGTACTTGTGCTGAACCAGAACCAGAAGAGTTATCCAAATATTCAGAAGTTACTTTTGATACATAGTCAGAAGTTAAGTCAATAACTGAATTTTGCCCACTTGTAAGTAAAACTCTTGGATTAGCAAGAACTCTACCTTTTTTATTATCTACTAAATAATTTACGGCATAAACCAATTGAGGTGATTGACTCCATTTACTAAATGAAATAGTACTGTTACTTGAAGAACCGCTACCACTATCTGAAGATGAAGATGATGAAGATGTTGATTCAAAACCTCTACCTGCAAAGAAAATAGGGTGTTCAGGATTTGTTGCAAAACCATTACCACCACCGGCATTAAATGAGAAGTTCTTACTCAAGAATTGCCATGTATTATCAAATGTTTTACTACCTGATTCTGATAATGAAATAATTTGAACTTCTAAATATGCTTGAGGAGTTTTCTTATCATTTGCGGCAATATAATCTCTAATCATATCAATTTGAGTCGGAGTTCCGCCAATAACTTGAATTGTACCCAATGTAGGGAAATAAGAAACAGACAAGTTTTTGAAAGGTAAACCTTCATAACCGGAAGCTGAAGCAGATGAAGCAGCAGAACATAACATTTTACCGCCACCTACTGAAATAGAACCGCCTCCGCCACCGGAAGAACCGCTATCAGAAGAACTATCATCTTCTGAATCAGAACTATCATCTGAAGCAAAACCAGTTACAACACCTGCGGCAAAACCTGTAGCACCAGAAGCACTACTACCACCAGCAGAACTACTACCACCAGAAGAACCTCCTTCATTACCATCAGAAATTGTTGATGGCAAGAAAGAATCACAAATCATGCTTGCCATTTCCATTGGAGTTGTGTGGTTAACTTTAAAAGTTGTAATAGACGGTTTCACATCAAATTGTGCAACCATTCTTTTTGCCATTTCAACATCATTTGTTGTACCCATAACAATCAATTCATTTGTTGCAGGGTTAATAGTAACAACCGGCTGAGTAGAAACACCCGGATTTATTCCATTTTTAGTAAATATGTTTGTATTTAAAAATTTTGCAAGAGCAGCTGCATTAACATATTTTACAGGAATTAGAGTCATGCCTTTTGAAGCAACAGACATTGCTTCATCTTTGTTTGATACAACCAAAGTATTTGCTTGAATATCATAGAACAAACCATTTGTTTTAATAACCAAATTTAAGGCCTCTTCTAATGGAATATCAACCAAATCCATTGTTACAGCCCCATCTACAGAAGAAGAGAAAATAATATTCATTCCTGCTTGATCCGCAAACATTCTCAAAACTTGTTTAATATCCGCATCACGCAAACTCAAGTTTACAACAGAATTACCATTCGGTATTTTCACACTTGAACGAATATCTAACGATGTCGAATCTCCTGAGCGCAACATTGGTCTATCTGTTCCTCCAGCATATCCGCCATACACATCGCTCATTGCAAACGCACCGGTCATAGTATTAGTTAGAACAAAAGCTCCTAACATAACACTTGCAATAATTTTTTCTCTAATCTTAGTTTTCATATTTGCTCCTGCTTTATTTCTTTTATTAATTAACCTTTTCTACCACCAAATCTGTTCTTTAAGTTATATAAATCATTTTGAGTTTTACTAAACTCTTCCCTAGAGAACATTTCACCAATACCTGCCGAATATACGTTAGAACCTAAACTAACTGTAATCCAGTTCGGATTGATTTGAATAACCTTATATTCTTGCCCGATAATTTTATCACCTTGACGAACTAAATAATCTTTATCATCAACATTGATAATCGCAGACGGATTATTTCTATTATACATAATACCAACAACTTTTGTTCTGGTAATTTTTGCTGCAGCGGCTGTAGAACTTGCTAAAGATGTCGGTGGAACAGGCAAATTGAAACTATATGGACTTATATCATCAGCTTCACGAATAACTGTTCCTCTTTTCTTTTTAATAGCTGCAATTTTCGCATTATGAGCATTTGCTTCTGCTATTGCAGATTTTCTTGCATTTTCAAATGCTGCAATCTCACCAGATGGCATAAACGGATCAGAACGACCAATTGAAGTTACATCATAAGACACTAAGTTACTTGCTTGTTCAGACTCAACATCTAAATCAACACTATTTTCACTTGGAACCTCAACAGCTTCTCTTGGCGCCGGATTTGTATCTGCTACAGGTACTTCCTCTTGTTTATTTCCGCCTAAATTTTGTAAAAAGCCGCAACCTCCTGCGATTATACCAACAGAAAAAACAACTGCTAACAGCGTCAAAACAAGCTTTCCTCGCTTGCTGAATGTGTTATCTACCCAACTATCATTCCTGTAATAATTTGTATTCACGTTATTCCCACCCATCTAATAAGTTATTATAACTACATTATATTAAAGCTCTTCTTTAAATGTATCAATTATTTAGAGTATTTCACTAATAAAAGATACTCATCAATACAATAATATCATAATGTCAGGATTAAGGCAAAAAACTAAATATAGGGCAAGTTATAAGAACGAAACAGGCTAAATCATAGTAATAATAGTATTTTTTACAGTTTATATTTTGTAACAGTTGAAAAGACAAAGAAAAAGTTCAATCTTTAGATGTACTTCAAACTAATGACGAATAGTCATTCTCTCCAACATTCGTACGAATCGAACAATTTTAGACTCCGTACCCGCAGTAATTGAATCAACTAAAATTGTTTTACAACCTAAAAATTTTCCACACAAAATATCTGTTAATGGTCTATCACCAACTAAAACACAATCTTTAGGTTCAATATTATGTTCTGCTAAAAATTGGCGAACAGGACCTGTTTTAGGCTTGCATGCTCCAAATAGCATTGGAAATGGAGATATTGCCCTAACCTTTTCAATATAAGATTGGTTGTGATTGTTTGAAACTACTGCCATGAAAAATTTATCTTGAACATTCATTAACCAACTATAAGTTTCATCTGAATAACATGCTGATTTAGAAGCCATAATTGTGCTATCCAAGTCCAATAACACAGCTTTAACCCCATCTTTTTGAAGTTCATCTAAATTGATATCATATATACTTTTCAAATTATAGTCTGGTTTAAGAAACATGCTCTTTTACTCCAATTGTTCTCGCTAGTGCAACTTTATATTCTTGTGGATTTTGAGATAATTTCAAATACACATTAGAATTTGTATTTGCAACATCTAAATTATCACCTTTTTCATTCAAAATTTCTTCAACTTTTGTAATAAATTGCTCTTTAGGAGTAATAATCTCAACTTCATCGCCTAAAAGAATTTTATTTTTAATTTTCACAAGATATAAATCATCTTCACGATTTGAAGTAGTATCAACCTCAAAATATTTTTTCTTTCCATGGAATTCAAACAAGAAATCAGCACCGGCCAAACCTTTTGAAATATCATAACTGTAACTATCCGGTTTATTTTCTCCTAAAGCAAAACCTGTTGTATATCCACGGTTGCCAACCTTTTTCAATTCCATAAAATATTTTGATAAATCTGCATTCGGATTTTGTACAATTTCATCAATTGCATTTCTATATGTTTTCGCAACCGCTGAAACATAATACAAGCTCTTTGTACGCCCTTCAACCTTGAATGAATCAACACCAGCATCAATCATTTCTTTCAAATGCTCAACCAAGCATAAATCTTTAGGACTTAAAATATGTGACCCCTTGTCATCTTGATTGATTTCATAATATTGTCCCGGACGAGTTTCTTCAACAAGTTTGTAACTCCAACGACATGGCTGAGAGCAATTACCGTGATTTGCTTTTCTCTCACCATTTGTAAAATAATCACTCAACAAACACCTTCCTGAGAATGAAACACATTGTGAGCCATGAATAAAACATTCCACTTCCATATCCGGAACTTGTTTTTTAATTTCAGCAATTTCTGGGATTGAAAGCTCACGTGCTAAAACAACTCTTTTCGCACCCATATCTTGCCAGAACTTAACGCATTCATAATTCAAAATATTTGTTTGAGTACTAATATGAAGTTCCGTATCCGGCATATATTTCTTAACTAATCTTAATATACCAAAATCACTAACTAATATTGCATCTGGATTTGCATCTTTAATTATATCCATGCAAGATTCCAAATGTTTGATATCTTTATTAAAAGCAAATATATTTAATGTTAAATAAGCCTTTGCACCCAAAGAATGAGCCAAATCTACTGCTCTTTTAAGATTTTCAAGAGTAATAATTTCACCTTTTCTCATTGCACGCAAACTAAAATCTACCACACCAAGGTAAACCGCATCTGCTCCATATCTTACAGCATATTCTAATTTTTCCAAATTGCCAGCCGGCATCAATAATTCAACTTTTCGCATAACTCAATAATAGGCTAAACTAAATTAATAATCAACCGAATAGGTGATGTTGTTTTTCCATAAATGTAGAAAATAGAATATATAGAAAACAGTTTATTTGGAGAGAGAGTTTTATGCAAGCAATCAACAATGCAACAAGCACAATTAAAGAAATTTGGTCTTATCAACACCCGGTAATGCACACTTGGTTTTTATTCAGTGCTGCTTCTTTAGGTTGTATGTTTGCACTTTTATTCTTTGCTATCTAAAGATTAAAATAAAAAAGTTAACCCCCAAAAGAACAAGAACTAACAAGCAGGTTCTTGTTTTTTGTATTCGGAATCATAATATTTTTTCAATTTATAAAGCATGATAGAGCAAAGTAAAATTGCGGCTGAAACCAAGCCAAGCCAAAAACCTTTTAAATAAAACTTGCAATGGAATGCTAAAAAACAACCCAATGGAATAGATACACACCAATATGCAACAAAGTTAGCAAACAAAACAATTCCTGTTTGTTTTATCCCTTTGCAAATACCGGAGAGTGCAACTTGCAAACCGTCAAAAGTTTGAAAAATTCCTAAAATATACATAATGGGAATTGCAATATTAAATAAATTTTTATCAACAGTAAAAATGCTTACAATTTGTTTTGGAAATGATGAAAATACGATTGCGCTACACAACATAAATCCAACAGACATAACAGTTCCAACTAAGGAATATCTTTTTAAATCAACAGAATTGTGAGAACCATTTGCAAATCCGACCTTAACAGCAATTGCATTAGAAATAGCAAACGGAACCATAAACGAAATTGTCGTCAAAGTACAAACCAAATTCTGAGCAGCAGCATACACACCTGAAACTCTACCCATAAGAATTGCAATACTATTGAAAGCAACAAACTCAACCAATACAGCCAAAGAAATTGGCATTCCAATTTTCACCATATTATGATAATAAGCTTTTTCGTGATAATTTCTGAAAGACATATTTATAAAGCAATAAATTAAAAGAGCAAAACCCATAAAATATCTAACAAGTAAACTTGCAATCGCAAGCCCGATAACACCTAATGACGGGATTGGCCCAAATCCAAACACCAAAATTACATTTAAAACGACGTTCAAAAATACACAAAACATTGTAACAATATTAGGAAAGACAACAATTTCAAAAGCTTGTAAAAATTCTTTTAAACAAGCATGTAAATATACTCCAAATGTACTCAATGCGGTAATCAACATATAATCTTGAATCGGGTGAATTAATTTTTGCTCAAAACCCATTTTCGGGATTATGGGAATAAAAGCTACAATTGCCAAAGACGTAATTATTGCAAGAAGCATTGCAAATCGAATTGATGGGTAAAAATATTTTTTTACAGATTTTTTCTCTCCTCTATAATTTGAAAGTAGAGGAGAAATGCTTGAAATCAAACCAATTCCGAAAGTCAAAATACAGTTTAATATAGCAGTTGCAATACTAATTGCAGCAAAAGTGTCAGTTGAATGTCTTCCTGCGACAACAACATCACCAACACCTATCAAGATGAAACCCAAGTTTCCCATGATAATCGGGGCGGCTATTGTTAAAAGCTCTTTAATGTAATATTTAATTCCTTTTTCACACATACCTAACGTCATGATAACACAAACAGAATCTAAACAAACTTTCAGAAATATTTTACTCAAAACTTACATTTATTTTTAATTAATTTTACATTTGTTGTGGTGGAACCTTTGGAGCTGATGGAACAGATGCCCCAAGAACATTTCCCAAAACAAAGCCGATAAAAGCACCCCAACCTAAATTTGTCCAACGAACCCTTTTGAAAGCCCGAGAAGAAACATTATCCCTCAATGCTTCTGACTTTTTGACAGTATTAAAAGTTGTAGCAAAAAGTTGCTTTGTATTTTTAACTTCAATAGAATCCGTTATAGAATTTATCAATTGTTTAATTTTAACTTTGATAGCATTCATATCTTCAGGGACACTCATTTGAGATAAAAACAATTTCTGTTCAGTTTTTAATCTTTTCTTTGATAACGAAATTGCAGCTTCATCTAACCTTGAAATATTAGAATTTGTGATATTTCGATGAACGGCAAAAGCACTTTTGATATATCTTTCCTTTGTTACAGGTAAAAAATATGCATTCATTCCAACCAAACCTAAAACCGTTCCTGCAGCCATTGATGTAGAATTTGATGGGGTATTCATTGACATAAATTTTTACTCCTAATTTATTAGCAGCTTCACTAAAAACCGTAAATATTAAAATTTGCCACTATTTAACAAAATATTTCAATATATTGAGGAATGGAAGTAAATATGTTATAATAAAAAAGAACACGAATGAGGAATAGATTTTAAATATGATAAAGAAGTTTTTAGCATTCACTCTTGGAGAAATTTTGATTGCACTAACTGTAATTGGAGTTGTTGCGGTATTAGTTATGCCGCAATTGGTACTTGGACAAAAAGCGGCTAAGGCAAAAGCTCAATTCAATACAGCTTACGCAATCCTCGCAAAATCAATTGCAGAAATGGACGCAGACGAAGTATCAACAGATCCGAAAAACTATGTGAAGGCAGGTGCATTTTATCCGGTACTAAAACAATACCAAAAAGTAACTATTGACTGTGGGGTATATGCTGCAACAAATGATAGTGTGTGTATTTCAACAACTAATAGAGATAATTCTTCAGACTATACTATTAGAAAAAACAACAATACAAAAATGAATGCACACATGCTTGATGATGGAGCTTTTGTTATAAACAATGGAATGTTATTTGTTATTGAAAACCCTGCAAACAATCCAAATGGACTTCTTGTTTCTATTGATATAAATGGGAAAAATAACCGTCCAAACAAATGGGGTTGGGATTTATTCACATTTGAAATCGTTAAAGGCGATGTTCTACCTGTTGGCGCTCCTGGAACAACTGCAGCTTGGAGTACAAATCCTGCAACATACTGTGATGCAAATAGCGACAGTGATTTAAATGGAATGACTTGCGGATATTATGCTTCAACAGACCAAGACTACTTTAAAAAGTTATACAATGGTCACTAATTTTTGATAAATTTAATTCTTTTAATGGCGATTTTGCAAATGCAAAATCGCCACTTTTAACGCAAACGTGACATGAAAAAGAGCTGGTTCAGATTTCTCTAAACCAACTCTTTTTAACTTTGAAACACTTTTAACTATTTTGAAATAGTTTCGAAAAGTACATTAAATGCTTCAGGATCTTTTACCGCTAAATCAGCTAACATTTTTCTATTTACAACTACGTTAGCTTTTTTACAAGCATTAACGAATCTTGAATAGCTCATGCCACGAGATCTAACAGCTGCGTTGATTCTTACAATCCATAATCTTCTCATATTACGTTTTGTAGTACGTCTATCTCTGTAAGCATATTTTAAAGCTTTCATAACTGCGATATTAGCAACTTTGAAGATTCTGCTTCTAGCACCAATAAAGCCTTTAGCAAGTTTTAATATTTTTTTGTGTCTTTTAACACCAGCATTACCACGTTTAATTCTCATTTTTTATTCGCTCCTATCTTGAATACTTCTTGTATGGTAACTCTTTAGATACCAATGCTACATGTGACTCAGAAACACCCACCATCTTGAAAATTCTACGTTTTCTAGATGCTGATTTGTGTTGGAGCAAGTGGCCTATGCCTGCTTGTCTTTTCATAATTTTTCCAGTTGCAGTTACTTTGTAACGTTTAGCAGCTGCTCTGTGTGTTTTCATTTTTGGCATTTTCTTCTCCTTTTGTTTTAAAGTAGTAACTAAAAAATTATAGGCATACCAAAGCCCATAACTTTCGGCTGAGTACATTATATTATGCAAAATGAATATTTGCAAGCAATAAGTTAAAATATATTAATATCAAAACGTTGCGCAAGTTCTGATATCATATAAAAAGAACCGCAAATAATATTCAAATGTCCATCATTAAAATCAATTTGAGTGTTCGGAGTTAGTTCTTTTGATTCAAATGGACAAACCTTTTGCAATTCCTGAACGGGACATGAATTTTGATGCTTAAAATGATAAAAATAGATTTCATCACCTTGCATAAACAAACTTTGAACCATTTTTGTATAATCTTTATTTTTCAAACACCCAAAAATAAATCTACGATTTGTATTTGGATAATACATATCTAAACTTTGACTTAGAGAATTTATCCCATTTGGATTATGCGCACCATCAATTATCAAATTTTTATCTTCTATATATTGAAATCTGCAAGGGTGCTTAACTCGGTTTAACCCCTCATCAATTACAGCTTGTGGAAGTTCTGGGAAAACTTCTTCAATAGCTGCAAGAGCAAGCGACAAATTTTCTTGTTGATAAGAACCTTTCAATGCCAACTCAGTTGTTGGAGCAAAAGGGGCAACCATAAGCAAAAGAGAACCTAGTTCGTCTGTAACATCTCGATAAACTTCTCTTCCCTCAAATACAATACAAGGGCAATTCGGCTTGATAATTCCGGCTTTTTCTGATGCAATTTCATCAATCGTATTTCCAAGTCTTTCAGTGTGGTCAAAATCAACATGCGTAATAATTGAGCAAAGATTTCTTTTAATAATATTTGTTGCATCAAATCTCCCACCCAAACCGGTTTCAAGAACAACAACATCAACATCATTATCATAAAAATATTTGAACATTACAGCAGTTAAAACTTCAAATTCGGTCAAATCAATGTTATTTTTATCAGCCAAATCAGAAATTTCAAAAACATATTTTACAAAATCGTCATCTGTAATAGGGTTTCCGCATATTTGAATTCGTTCTGTATATTTGAAAATATGAGGAGAAGTATAAAGTCCAACTTTTTGCCCAGCACAAGTTAAAATAGAAGATAAAATTGCGCAAACAGAACCTTTACCATTCGTACCTGCAACATGAATACAGTTCAATTTATCTTGCGGATTACCAAGCAAATCCATAATTTTGAACATTCTATCTAAACCCAAAGAAATATGAAATTTACCAACAGATGTTAACAATTTTACCGCATCATTATATGTTTTTGTCATTTTATACCTCAAACTATGTATCGGCACAGCAATGCCAACCTACATTATTTTGATTTTTACACTACATGAATTATAGAACAAAAACATTTACAAATCTGCCGTTATTTATTAGTATCTGTTAGAAGAATAAATAAAAAATTTTATTATTAACAATTTTCTTCATTATTTCACAATCTTCTAATGAAGAAAAAGAAACTGGCATTATTTGTCAGTTTCTTTTTACTACCATTTATATTATTAATTTTGCGCCTTATTCCTCGCTCAAACCTTTACGTTTGTAGAAATCTTCAATAAATCCTGTATTAAATTTACCGCTCATGAAAACTTCGTCTTCAATGATTGCTTGGTGGAATGGAATTGTTGTTTCAACACCTGTAACAACATATTCTTTCAAAGCTCTATACATTCTACGTCTTGCTTCGTTACGAGTTCTACCCCAACAAATCAATTTACCAATCATTGAATCATAGTATGGAGGGATTGTGTAATCTTGGTAAACGTGAGAATCTACTCTTACACCAAAACCTCCAGGGGCTAAGTAGCCAGAAATAGTTCCCGGATTTGGCATAAAACCTTTTCTTGGGTTTTCTGCATTAATTCTACATTCAATTGCATGTCCTTTTAAGTGAATATCATTTTGAGTATAGCTTAATTTTTCACCTGCAGCTACAAGAATTTGTTCTCTTACCAAATCAACACTTGAAATCATTTCTGTAACACAGTGTTCAACTTGGATTCTTGTGTTCATTTCCATGAAATACCATTTACCGTCATGGTCAAGTAAGAATTCGCAAGTTCCTGCCCCCTCATAATTGATTGCTTTAGCAGCACGAACGGCAGCTGCGCCCATTTGTTTTCGAGTTTCTTCATTGATTGCAGGAGAAGGAGCTTCTTCCAACAACTTTTGATGTCTTCTTTGAATAGAACAATCTCTTTCACCTAAGTGAACAACATTTCCAAAACTGTCACCTAAAATTTGAACTTCAATGTGTCTTGGGTTTTCCAAATATTTTTCAGCATAAACATCAGGGTTGCCAAAGAAGTTTTTAGCTTCCGATTGACAAAGTTCCATATTCAATTCAACTTCTTCATCACTTCGGCAAATTCTCATACCTTTACCGCCACCACCTGCAGTTGCTTTCAAAATAATTGGGTAGCCAACTTCATTTGCAAAGTCTTGAACTTCTTCAACAGTTTTAACAATTCCTGTCCCAGGAGTAACAGGAACATCGTTTTCAATCATTGTTTTACGAGCAGTAGCTTTATCTCCCATTTTTCTCATAGCTTCTGCGGTAGGTCCGATGAATTTTATACCTTGTTTTTCGCAAATTTCCGCAAAATCAGCTCTTTCAGACATAAACCCATACCCCGGGTGAATAGCATCAGCACCAGATACCATTGCAGCAGACATAATTGCAGGAATGCTCAAATAACTATCCGCACTTTTTGCAGGTCCAATACAATAAGCTTCTGTTGCCAATCTCACGTGCAAAGAATTTGCATCTGCCTGAGAATAAATTGCAACAGTAGGAATGCCCAACTCACGGCAAGCTCTGATAATTCTAACTGCAATTTCGCCTCTATTTGCTATTAATACTTTTCTAAACATTTTCCAAATATCCCTTATCAAAAACTTGAAAGTGAACAGTTTAAAAACCATTCACTTTCAACAATTTTAAATTATTATTCTACATACATAAGAACTTGTCCAAATTCAACAGGTTGACCGTCTTCAACACAAATTTCAACAACTTTCCCTGCGATTTCAGACTTAATTTCGTTCATCATTTTCATTGCTTCAACGATACAAACGACATCTCCAACTTTTACATTATCGCCAACAGCAACAAATGCATCAGCATCAGGAGATGGTGATTTGTAGAATGTTCCAACCATTGGAGAAGTGATTGGAGTTCCTTTTTTAGCCGGTTCGGAAGTAGCAGGAGCTTGAGCCGGTGCAACTGCTGGAGCAACAGGTGCTTGAGCAGCAACCGGAGCAGAAGCTACAGGAGCAACAATAACATCTTTTCTCAAAGTAATAGCTTGTTCACCATCTTCTAAAGAAATTTCTGTTAAACCTGTATCCGCTAAAACCTTAGCTAATTTTTCTATATAATCTGTTTCAAATTTCATTTGTTTTCCTCTTTATATTACCGAAATAAAATCAATAGAAGCTAACTAGCATCTATCTAAGTATTCATTAGTTCTGGTATCAACTCTGATAACGTCACCAATTGCTACGAAGAATGGAACGTTAACAACAGCACCTGTTTCTAATGTCGCAGGTTTTGTACCACCTTGAGAAGTGTTTCCTTTTTCTGAAGGAGGAGTATCAACAACTTCTAACTCAACGTGAGCAGGAATATCAACACCAATAATTCTACCTTCATGAGTAAGAACCATAACGTTCATATTTTCTTTTAAGTATTTAACACCGCTACCAATTTGAGCTTCTTCGACGTGAATTTGGTCATAAGTTTCGTTATCCATCATAACGTAAGCAGTACCTTCTTTATACAAATACTGCATTTCACGTCTGTCCAAAGTAGCCTTAGCGACTTTTTCACCAGCTCTAAATGTTTTTTCAACAACTTGACCGGTGATAACATTTTTCAATTTTGATCTAACAAATGCAGCACCTTTACCCGGTTTAACGTGTAAGAATTCAACAACTGTCCAAAGACCGTTATCCAACTCAACTGTCAAACCTGTTTTAAAATCATTTACTGAAATCATATTTTTCCCCTTTTTATCAAAAGTTTATCTATTCTTGTGTATCAATAATATCACAAATATCTATTTTTACAAAATTCTTTTAAAATATGTTAACAGACAAAGACTTGAAAACCTTAAAGATTCTTTATTTCAACGACCACAATTCATCGGGAATTTTCCACCCATTTGCTTTAACCAGATTTATACAATAATAACCTGCATTTTGCCCCGTGGCATTCTTGCTGCAATTTTGTTTAACTGTTTCATTTGTTTAGCTAAATCCGGCAGGAACAAGCCCATTCGTCGTATAAGCTAAAATATAAATATCTTTTCCGATAATATTAGGCCCCCTATCTCCATTTGCGTCTATATAAACAACCAAAGAAGCAGCATCTGTAATATCAGTACCAAAGAATCTTTTCATATGTGATTTTGAAAAGCCGTCCAAACATAAATTTGCGCCATTAGTAAGTTTTATTGTAATAATGTCGTATCCGACACCGATTCCAGTTCTATTACAAACAGCATCATTTCCTTTTAAATTTTTAGTTGGAACTTTTGCCTGCCAACAACCTGACGTGTTATAACAGATTTTACCATATTTTAAATGAGGTTCTAAAAAAGTTTCTGACCACAATTTCATACCCTCTAAACTATCAGGGATTTTTACATCAAAAGACACATCATCATATTCTGTATATTTCATTACCTGTTGAATAATTGAGTATGATTCTTGCAAATTAGCTTCAACAATATGTTTTTGGTATTTACTTATTAATGTTGGAATTGTCATTGCTGAAACGACCCCAATAATGCCAAGGGTGATTAAAACCTCGGAAAGAGTGAATGCCAATTTTATTTTATTTTTCATCATAAACCTACCTGTTATCTCATGCGTAAATTTGAACAATATAATGTTCATACTATCCTTATATCTCATTTTAAAAGTTTTGTCAATTAAATAGAATTAGAGAATGAAAGATGACAGATTATTGCAATTGGGACAAAAGATACGATACGAAAGATTAAAAAGAAAATTCAGCCAAGAAGACTTGGAAGAAAAATCCTCCGTATCAAGGAGAACAATTAGCGAAATTGAACGTGGGAATGCAGATATAAGATACACAAACTTATATCAAATAGCAGAAGCATTCGGTTTGAAAATTTCAGAACTCTTAGATTTCAAATTATAGCTCAAAACGCTTATAAATAGTTTCCATATTATGCAAAAAGGCATTTTTATCAAAAATAGCTTCAATTTCTTCTTTTGATAAAAGTTTTGTAACCTCTGAATCATTCAAAAGATTTGCCTTAAAATCACCGTGATTTTGGAATGCATCAAGAGCATTTCGTTGAACAATTTTATATGAATCTTCTCGTGATAATCCTTTTTCAACAAGTTCTAGCAAAGCCTTTTGAGAAAATACAATGCCACCAAATTTGTTGGTATTCTTTAGCATATTATCTTTGTGGACAACAATATTTTCCATCAAGCCGTTAAATCTATTCAACATAAAATCAACAAGAGTTAAACTATCAGGGAAAATTATACGTTCAGCAGAAGAATGAGAAATATCTCTTTCGTGCCATAGGGGAATATTTTCCAATGCAACAATAGAATTTGCTCTTACAACCCTTGCAAGACCGCATAAATTTTCGCTCAAAACAGGATTTTTCTTGTGTGGCATTGCAGAAGAACCCTTTTGACCTTTGCCAAAACCTTCTTCAAGCTCTAAAACTTCTGTCCTTTGCAGATGTCTGATTTCTGTTGCAAATTGTTCTAAAACACTTGCAATCAAAGCTAAAGATTGCATAAAATATGCGTGATAATCTCTTGCAATAATTTGTGTAGAAATTTTTGCAGGCTTTAAATTTAAATGCTTGCAAGTAAGTTGTTCAACTTCCGGAGGAATATTGCTATAAGTCCCAACAGGTCCGGAAATTTGTCCAACTCTTATTTGCTCTAAGGCATGTTCAAAATTATCTTTTTGACGAGATAAAATATCAATCCAAGAACACATCTTAGCCCCAAATGTCATAATTTCTGCGTGAATTCCGTGAGAGCGACCTATACAAACGGTGTCTTTATGAGCTTTAGCAAGATTTTTCAATGTTTGAATGGTTTTGGTTAAATCAGCCTTAATAATTTTCCCACTATCTTGAATTTGAAGAGCAAAAGCTGTATCAATCACATCAGAACTGGTCATTCCAACATGGACAAATCGTCCTAAATCACCCAAGCTTTCATTAACACAAGTCAAAAACGCAATCACATCATGACGAACTTCTCTTTCAATTTCGTCAATTCTCTCAACCGTAAAAGATGCTTTTTCTCTGATTTGTTTTGCAGCATCTTTTGGAATAGTTCCAAGTTCGGCATAAGCATCGCACACAGCAAGTTCAACTTGCAAATAATAATCAAATTTGGAATTCAAATCCCAAATCTTAGCCATTTCTTCACGTGAATATCTATCTATCATAAAATCATATTAACACAAAAATCAATTTTCTTTACGATCAAAATAATCAATGTCCATTCCCCCATTATTTATATATAGTGCAGAGCACGAAATTCCGGTACCTTTTTTGCAATCTTGAACTTTATCATCTCCTGTATAAAAAGGAATAAAACCATCTTGCATCAAACTCAAAAAGAAGATATCTTTACCAACAATATTAGGCCCACTCAAACCATTAGTGTCAACTTGAACCCAACCACAATTTAGTAACGCACCATTTTCTTTAGAATTCCAATTAGCTTCATCTACAGTACTGCAATCCTTAATATGATACCTAAATTTAATAGAGTAACCTTTCAAAGTTGTAAACATCGGCCAAGAACCATTAAGATATGTTCCCTGATGCTGAATCGTGCCATCTAAATATTTAGAATATTTTTGACAATTATTTGGAGCGACAGAATAACACTCATGAGCGACCTTTAATTTAGTCGCAAATAAATCTCTAAAACAGTCATCGTTAAAAGTTGTACATTCAGAAGACGGCAACCTCCCATCATCTTCCAACGATTTCATCACTTGGTTAAGTTCACTGAAAATTTCTTTATACTGCGTTTTATAAACTTTTTCTTGGTATTTACTCATCAATGTCGGAATTGTCATCGCTGCAACTACACCAATAATACCAAGAGTGATTAATACCTCAGCAAGAGTGAAAGCAAGTTTCACCTTTATTGGTGACCTATCTACGTGCGTAACACCACACACCCTAGCCCTCTCCCATAAATTTGCGAGGAAACAAATCTCCATGTCATTACTATTAAACAAAGATTTCATAATTTTTAAAGAGTCTCCATAAATTTTTTAAGTATATTTTACTGGAATTTATCCAGTAAAATTATGTTATCATTTCCAGTAAGATTGTCAAATGAATGAAGATGAATTATACATTGCATTAGGAAAACAAATAAAATTCTTACGCGAAAATGCTCATCTTACACAAGAAAAATTAGCTGAGAAAGCAGGCATTAGCTTAGACTACCTTGGGAAAATTGAAGTCCATATAAATAAACCGGGACTTAAAACCCTCATAAAGATATCAAATGCACTATCTGTACCATTAAAAACTCTTTTTGATTTTAAAAATAATTAAATATATTAAACTATTCTTTTAAAATCTTTTCATATTTATCAAGGTTATTCAAAATATTTTCAACCTCAGGAGAATTATTTTCCTGTGGCTCTTTTCCAGTTCTTTGGGCTTCTTTTAGAGCATTCATATCCGCTTTTGCCTGAACTGCAATTTTCAAAATCTCCGGCATATTCAATGCTGTTGGACGTTCACTTGACAAATTCTTATAATAAGAATCTTCGTAATCTTTATTCAATCGAAGTTTCCAATTTGTATCGTTTTCTTTTCCGCCCTCATTATAGGTTTTATCAATTCCAAAGAAATCAGCAAATGATATCTGAATTTTTTTGCAGGTCAAAAATAATTCTGCAAATTTAGCCTTTATCCTATCAGAATCATTCTCGGCTATTTGCTTGCAAAATGAATCTCTGTATTTTGCTCTTTTCGGATTAGAATTTAAAAATCCGGCAAGATAAAATATATTCCAAGCATCATGATCTTTTACCCAATCTTTCTTAATCATTTTTGTTGCAGGATCCGAATCATGTGAGCCGACTAAACCCCAATCACCATCATCTTGCGAATTTTCTGCTCTCATATATTCAAGCTGCGTAATCCCCGGGAGATGATTTTTTTCGTGATAAATCTCATTGAATGTTTGAGTATCTGTACACAAATCTTCCCAAACCGGATAATCTTTATCTATTCCATGCTCAGCTAACGTTGGTAAAATTATCTTATTTAAAACTTTTTTGTAACTGCCATCTGGGTCAATATCCGGCATATAAGAAATATTATTGGCTCTAAAATGACTAAAATCATTACCGTTTACAGAATTCTTATCATAAATATATGGGTCTATTAATCCTAAAGCATGGTCAATCCTGACATTTTCAAAATTATCAAGCGAAGCATCAAGCTTTTTCTTCATATATAAACCGGCATCACCAAGTGAGCCATCATCATTGAACAATTTTTTCGGGTCAAGAACCGGTATATTCCACAATTGTGGACCGTATTCTCCTCCATTAGGACAACCCATTCTCCAATTTTTTAAGAACAAATCTTGATGTGACCATTCATCTGATTTTGAAAATCCTACAAGTAAATCACTAATATATTTAAAATTCAAATCTTTTCTTAATTTCGTATTTTCTTTTATCTGTTTATCAAGAATAAATTGCCCAAAGATATATGTTTCAAAATCATCTTTTGAACGAGTAGTTATTTTTTTATACCTATCAATTGCCTTTGGATTTTGATTTTTTAGTTCTTGAATTAAATTTTTATCTAATTCACTCCATTTGTTAAAATCCATTGTTTTATATTCGTTTGTTAAAACATCAAACAACGCATCTTGATAAATATCAACACCTTTTTCTTTTTTGAACTGAACAAATTCTTCATTTAATTTCTGAGCCATAGGGTCGTTATTTGCAAGTTTTTGTTTAAAGTTTTTATTTGCAATCTTCATTAAATACTTATAGTTAGAAAAAGCTTCAGGGAAATCAGAATATGCATAATCTCTCCCATTATCATCAGTATAATCAATCATTGAATCAATATCACTTTGAGATAAAATATTTGCATATTTATCAGTAGTCAAGTCATTCAAATCCGTAAATAAATAATTTCTTGTAGAAACTGTAGATTTGTAGGGTGAAATGTGCTGAGCATCACGAATTACTCCAATTGGTCCAAGCTGATTTGAATTAAAACCATGCAAAATTTCAAATGGAATAAATTTTGCAGCAGCTTTTCCATAAGGAGAACCGACACCCAAATCTTGAGCTTTTTCCGGATATGAAGTTCCATGAACAATCATTGCAACCTCTTCTGTTCCCAAGTAATCAAATGCCGGTTGCAAAGCATTTTCTCTGTAATCTTGTTCTTCGTCTTTTCTTAATTTGCGTCCAAATAAAAACGTATTTCTATTTGAGTTAGAAATTTTTGATACTAACATATCCCATGAATCCTTAATTAAATATCTAAAGTATATCCATAATTATAATACAATTATTTATTCTTTTTGTAAAATTTTATCAACAAATAGCAAAATGTATTATTTACAAGTCTTTAATTCTCTAATAAAATAAAAAAGACGAAAGGATTATCAAATATGGCTCCGATTGAAGGAATTAAGTTAGGTTTTAAACTTGCAGATTTAGCAAAATCCCAAGGTAAAAAGTTTACAAATATAAAACTTAAAAATAATGCAGAATTGAATATTTTGAAAAATGAGAATGCGTATGATGTTTATATTACAAGAAAAGATAGACTACTAGGTGCAACTGGATACAGAGGCAATTCAAAATCTTTTGCAAACTTTATGGAAAATTTAATGATTAAAGTTGCAAAAAGTTTTGAAATATAAGAATTCAAACCAGAATTTAAAAACAAAAAGACAAATAGAAATATTTGTCTTTTTTATTGCACGAAATAAATTTTTAAAGTAAAATAAAGTATAATATATTTTGGGGTGTGGAATTATGAAATATGAAAATGTGTTTTCTTTATTGGAAGATATTACAATTAACAATGGAGAAAAAATCTCTTTAGGCATGAAATCGAAATGGGGTTGGAATGAGTTTACATATAAAGGTCTAGGACTTTTATCAAGAAGACTTGCATCTTACCTGATAAATAATTTAAAAATAGAAAAGTGCGAAAAACTAGCAATCTTATCAGAATCAAAACCGGAATATGGAGCATGCGTATTTGGCTCTGTTCTTGCAGGCTTAACAACTGTTCCATTAGACAACAAGTTAACAATTTACGAATTGGTTTCAATTCTCTCAGATTGTGCACCTAAAGTCATTTTAGCTTCTGCAAATAATATTGAAAAAGCTAAAGAATTGAAAGACAAAATTCCATCGCTAGAATATATTATCCTAATGGATTCTTCCCCTTATGAAAATGATTTAATTCCGAGCCTTTATTCTTTACCTGAAAACTACAACTCAAAATGGAGAAGACGTCCACTTAGTGCAACAGCTTTTATTATTTATACATCAGGGACAACAGGAAATCCTAAGGGGGTTGAAATTACATTTAAAAATATGCTTGCTCAAATGCACGATTTGAGAATTGCACTAAAGGAAATTTTACCTAACGAACAAATGAGAATGTTGTCAATTTTACCTATGAATCATTTGTTTGAATTGACTGTCGGATTTTTCACCTTTTTAAATCATGGATTTTCAATTTATTATACTCAGAGCTTAAAACCTAAAGATATTTTAGAAGTTATGACCGAAAAGAAAATCCAATTTATGATTACTGTCCCTGCATTTTTAAAATTGTTAAAAACTTCAATAGAATCAGAATTAAATAAAAAACCTAAAATTGTTCAATTTTTATTTAAATTAAATTACAAAATCGCAAAATTTATGCCAATAAATTTAAGAAGAATAATGTTTAGCTCTATTCATAAAAAGTTCGGCGGAGAATTCTTTGGTTGTATTTCGGGCGGTGCGCCATTAGATGTAAATGTCGGGAAATTCTTTGAAAGAATTGGTGTAAAAGTTTATCAAGGATATGGACTATCCGAAACAAGCCCTGTTGTTGCCGTAAATAGAGGGAAATGTCAAGACTTGAAATCAGTTGGACCAGCTCTTAAATCTTTTGAGGCTAAAATTGATAAAGACACAGGTGAATTGATGCTAAAAGGACCTTCCGTTATGAAGGGTTATTATAACAGAAAAGATTTAACTAATGAAGTAATTTCTTCTGAGGGTTGGTTGCATACAGGTGATATTGCACAAATTAATCCCAAAACTAAATTGATTTACATCACAGGTAGAATTAAAAATATGATTGTGTTATCCGGAGGTAAAAAAGTTTTTCCGGAAGAAATTGAATCTGTATTAGAGCAAAGCCCAAATTTTGCAGAAGTTTGTGTCACGGGTATTTCAAAATCAGGTGGCGAAAAGAATGGTTGCGAAGAAATTGCCGCAATTATTGTTCCGACAACTAACTACGCAATGAATTTTGAAAATTTTGACAAGCTTGAAACAGCAATAAGAAAAGAAGTTAAATTTTTATCAACACATTTAGCTCCATATAAAAGACCAATCAGTATAGTTGTCAGACAAGAAAGCTTGCCAAGGACGACTACACGAAAACTAAAACGCAATATGATTAAAGAACTTATTTCAACGAGTGTTTAATTAATATCGACAACACTAACACCGTCGCCACCTTCCGCATCTTCACCGGCTCTATATTTTGCAACATAAGGAGAAGATTTTAAGAAATCTCTAACGGCTTCTTTTAACGCACCTGTTCCGTGTCCGTGAATTATATAAACAGGAGAAAGGTTAGCAAGACTTGCTTTGTCTAAATAATTTTCTACTGTGTCAAGCGCTTCTTCTACTCTATAACCTCTCAAATCAAGAGTTGATGACATTTCGAGTCGTCTTAATTCAAACCTGCTGAATGTTGTCCCCGGAACTTTGACTTTAGTTGGGGCTTTATAGTTTTCATCTAAAACTGCAAGTTCATCTTTCTTGACCTTCATTTTGATAGAACCCATATCGACAAAAAGTTTTTTGTTTTTATCAGGTAGTGATAAAATCGTAACTTTTTGATGAAGATTTTTAAGCATTACAACATCGCCAACAACAACCTTATCCCAATCTATTTCAAGATATTGTTGCTTGTCTGAAACATTATCAACATCATTTCTGAAACCTGACTCCAATTTTGCAAGTCTTGAATAAGCTCTCCTTGCCAGTTTTTCAGATTTTTCTTTCCTAAGTTCGTCAAGAATTTTTTTGATTTCGCCTCGAGCTTCCATCATCTCAACATCAAATTTGTTTTTGATATTTTTAATCGTCTTTTTCTTTTCTTTTTTTACCTTATTTAAATTTTCTTCGTATTCTTTTTTAATTTCCAGTGAAGATTCTTTTAACTCTTGTGCTTTCATCAAGTTTCGAGAAAGTTCTTGATGAGTTTCTTGCAACTTTTCAACAACTGCAACTGTTGGGTCTTTTTGAGTTATAAGAACTTTTTTTACATTATCTACAATATCCTTATCCAGCCCTAAATTTGCAGCAATTGAAATCGCATTACTCAACCCCGGAATACCAATTAGTAATTTGTATGTAGGCTTCAATGTTTCAGTATCAAATTCAACAGATGCGTTCTTGAAAAATTTATTAGAATATTCAAGAGCTTTTAATTCTCCGTAATGAGTCGTAATTATGCTTGTTACTTTCTTTTGAGCGAGTTTTTCTAATATACCTTGCGCAAGCACTGCCCCCTCAACAGGATCAGTACCTGCACAAATTTCATCTAACAAAACGAATGACTCATCAGTACTTTGTTTCAATATTTCAATTATATTTGTCATGTGAGATGAAAATGTTGACAAACTTTGCAAAATACTTTGAGAATCCCCGATATCAGCAAAAACATTTTTGAATGGGTATAATTTGGCATAAGTACAAGGTAAAAACATTCCTGCTTCTGCCATTAAAATAAATAATCCGATTGTTTTTAATGTTACTGTTTTTCCACCTGTATTTGAACCGGTTACAATCACAGAATGATAATCTTTGCCGATTTCAAAATTATTGGCTACAACATTTTCACTAACCATTAATAATAATGGGTGTTTCATATTTTCAAAATAAATATATTTTTCGTCTGTTAACTCCGGTTCTACAGCTTGTAATTTTACAGCATATCTTGCTTTTGCAAAATGGAAGTCAATTTCAGACATTACCTTTTCGCAAAGTTCTAATGGTGCCATATATTCTTTTACAAGGTTTGTTAATTCAACTAAAATTCTAATGCATTCAGCATTAATTTTAGATTTGATTTCTCTAATCTTGTTATTGAATGGTACAATTTGAGCAGGTTCAATATAAAAAGTCTTTGCACTCGCTGAAACATCATGCACAATCCCGGGAACCTTATTTTTGTTTGTTGCCATTACTTGAAAAACAATACGGTCATCTCTTTGTGTATAGATATTGTCTTGTAAATACTTTGAGAATGTTGAGTTGTTTAATAATGAATTAATTTGATCTCTTAAATTTTGTTCAGTATCTCTCAAAGAAGAATACAATCCTTTAAGTTCCGGAGTTGCATTTTGTTTAATCCTCAAACTTTCATCAAAAGTATCAAAAATTCTATCTTCAAGCTCTTTATCTGAAACTAATTTTTCTGCAAGATTTTTTAATAACCAATCATCTTCAGAATTTTCATAAATAAATTTCTTAAGAAGCCTAGAAGATCGCATTGTTCTCGCAATGTCATTCAATTCAACTTCGGTTAAATATGAAATCACAGAAGTATTTTTAATTTTTCCAATATCAGCAATAAATTCTGTGGGTGTGTCTTTTGCAAAGTCTAAAATTTTCTTTGCTTCCCTTGTGAGTTCAAGCTGTTCTTTTATCTTATTTCTATCGGTTAGAGCGCGTAAACGCAAACACAAAACTCTACTTTGTTCAAATTTTGCGAATTTGGAAAGTTCTTCTTTGACTTTGTCAAATTCTAAGGTTGTATTACTTTTTAATGTGATATCCATAGCATTGATTTTATTACAAAAATCAGGTATTGCAAAGTAAATCTCTGATGTATAATTTAGTTATGGTAAAAAGTGTTTACATTCATATTCCTTTTTGTAAGTCAAAATGTCATTATTGTTCATTTGTTTCTTTTAACAAATTAGAATTAAAAAAAGAGTATTTGAAAGCTTTAGGACAAGAGATTAAACAATCCTATCAAGGAGAACTTTTGAATACAATTTATTTCGGAGGAGGAACTCCCTCACTACTTACAGTCCAAGAGTTTGAAAATCTTTTGAGATATTTTAATATAAATGAAAATACTGAAATTACTACAGAACTAAATCCTGATTCTTGCTATTCAAATGGGGATTTTGTATCAATTGAGAATTGTAAAAGTGGTAGTTATGACTATTTGCGTGGACTTTATGATATTGGAATAAATAGACTAAGTTTTGGCTGTCAAACCTTTAATAATGATATTTTAAAACAAATAAATCGCAGACACACGTCAAACCAAGTGATTGATGTTGTCAAAACCGCACAACGAGCTGGTTTCAATAATATAAGTTTGGACTTCATATATGGATTACCACACCAAACACCGGAAATGTTTTATGATGATTTGAAACGAGGAATCAATTTAGGAATACAACACATTTCTCTTTATGGACTAAAAATAGAGGATGGTTCTTGGTTTTATAAAAATATGCCAGAGCACTTGCCTGACGATGATACGCAGGCTGATATGTATTTAGGAGCAATTAAATTATTGACAGAACATGGTTTTGAACATTATGAGGTAAGTAATTTTTCAAAATACGGATACAATTCAAAACATAACCTTAATTATTGGAATAATGATGAATATTATGGATTTGGAGTTGCTGCACACGGATATTTAAACAGTGTTAGATACGGAAATGTTGAAACGCTTGAAGAATATTTGCAAAATCCTCTAAATCACAAAGAATCAAAAATTTTGACAGAACAAGAAAAACTTGAAGAGGAAATCTTTTTGGGTTTTCGAAAAATGAAAGGGATAGATGTTCAAAACATCAATTTTAAATACCAAATTGATTTTGATGAAAAGTATAAAAATATCCTTGAAAAATACTTAAAATTAAAATTGATTGAAAAAACTGTTATCGGTTACAAATTGACTGTGCAGGGCATTTTAGTAAGTAATGTGATTCTTGCAGACTTTTTAGATTAATAGATATCTTGACGAGTAGATTTATCTATGCAAAGATAGTTCTAGTTTGAGAACATTCTACTTCATTGGGGAGGATCGCATGGATAAAAGATTTTATATAGACAGTTTTCCTTACGAAATCGAGCTTACGGCGAGAATTTGTCATGAAAACGCAAAAAGACTACTCGAAAATTGTACTAAAGAAGTTTCAATTGATGAATTTACAGTTATTGACACGCTAATTGCTTGCCCAGGATTATCACAAGCAGATTTAGCAAGATTAATCTTAAAAGGGAAAGCTCACACCGGAAGATTTTTGATGGCACTTGAAAAAAAAGGATTAGTTGAGCGCCATATTGAAGAACGTGACGGAAAACTTATCAAAGTGTCAACTGTAACTTCAAAAGGGCATGCATTATATGATGAAGTGATCTCGAAATTTAAACCTGCAATTACAGAATTTGACAAAATTATACCGGAAGAAGAGTGCAGAAAAATTATTGAAAAATTAAAAGAATTACGCACATCAATAGAAAAAGTTAGCAAGATTGCATTTGAATAGAATGGATAAAGAATAAAAATGAGTGAAGAAGTTATAAATAATACCCCGCAAGAAGAATGGCGTCCCAAGAAAAACCCATGGTTAATTTCAATACCATTAATGGCTTCCGTTTTTATGTATGCGCTGGACGAAACTATTTCAAATGTTGCCCTACCATATATGGCAGGGTCTTTTTCATGCAGCCACAACGAAGCTACTTGGGTTGTAACATTTTATTTAATTGCAAGTGGTATTATTATTCCTGCAGTTGATTTCTTCTGTAAATTATTTGGAAGAAAAAACTTTTTCTTACTCAGTATAATTATTTTCACCCTAGCATCATTTTTATGTGGGATTTCAAATTCCTTAATCATGATGGTTTTGGCGAGATTTTTACAGGGTTTAGGCGGAGGTGCAATCCTCCCGCTATCACAATCCATAATGATGGAAAGCTTCCCTAAAGAATCAAGACCGCAAGCAATGGCATTATTTGGCTTGGGGGTTGTATTCGCACCAATCATCGGACCGGCTGTTGGAGGTTGGATTACCGAAAACTGGTCTTGGCCACACATTTATTATATTAATATCCCAATCGGCTTTTTTGTATTAGCATCAGCTAAGGCTCTACTTGAAGAACCTCCTTATGCAAAAAGACAAAAGGGGGTTAAGCTTGACACTGTTGGTTTTATCTTCCTATCAATATGGCTTGTATGTTTACAAATCGTACTAGATAAGGGTAATGATGCTGATTGGTTTGGAGCAGCATGGATTTGTTGGTTAACATTTATTTCATGTATTGCCGGTGTTTGCTTTTTCATCTCTCAAATTAAAGGTAAAAATCCATTGACAGATTTATCAGTAATGAAAGATAGAAACTTCTTCTTTGGAACACTTATTCAGGTCGTATTGATGGGTGTAATGATGGCATCAAGTACGATTCTACCTACGATGTTACAAAGTATGATGGGTTACACCTCATTTTTAAGTGGTATTTCAATGGTTCCAAGAGGTGCGGGTTGTCTTGTTGCAACAGTATTCAGTGCAATATTTATCTCTAAAATCGGAGAGCGGAAAATGGTTTTCTGGGGCTTGATAATCCTTGGATTTGGCGGTTTGGCATTTGGAGATATCAATTTACAAATTGCCCTTAAAAACATTGGATTTCCGAACTTTTTATTCGGGATAGGTATGATTATGGCAATGGTTCCATTGATTGAACTTTCATGCAGAACTTTAAGAAACGACCAATTGACAAACGCATCAGGAGTTCAAAATCTATTGAAAAACGTTGGAGCCGCAATCGGAACTTCTCTTGTCACAACTTGTATCTCAAGATTTGGACAAATGCACCAATATATGATGGTTGGACATTTAAATGAGCTAAACCCAACATTCGTTGAACGATTGCAAACATACACCGCAAATTTTTTAGGCAATACGGATTTAGCAACGGCAACATATTCTGCAAAATCTTTGCTTTATAACCAATTGCTTCAACAATCCACATTATGGGCTTATATAGATACATTCAGATTATTTGCAATCGCAAGTTTCTTAATTGCACCACTTGTTTTATTAATGAAACGAAAAAATCTGACTTAATACTATTCTTAATCTTATTATATAAATTCCCAATTTATGTTACTCTCCAGATGTCGTGCAACACATCTGGATTTTTTTTAGAATTTTTCAAGAATATAATCAGCAAAACTTTTATCATTTAAAGGCAATGCAACAGTATCATTTAAAAATGTACTTTCTATAAAATCACTCGGGAAATTTTTCCACAACCTTAGTAATGGGAGGTTTAAAGAAATAAGTTTGTTTTTTATTTGTTCGTTTGAACAAGATAACGGATAACAATAAGGAAATGAATTCTCATTAAACTTAAATTTTATTTTATTAAATTTATTAAAAATAATTGCATACTTTTCAAAATACTCATGCCTGAAATTTTTATCAAAATTCAAATCAACATTATTCATCTGAAATTTAACATTTTTTGATATCATTTTAATTCCCTTTTCTTTATCTAAAAACAATTCGTTTTTCAAAAATGATTCATAATCTTCTTGTATTAATGGATTATACTTAAAACTCAATTCATCTTCAGGAAATTGTTCGTTTAGTATTTTTTCAATATATAAATATGTTCCATTTTGTACTCTGAAAAATTTTCGCAAAGAGTTAAATGTTGCAATTCCATAATTTTTAGAATAAAACCCCTGAGAATTGTCTACAATTAAATTCTTATACTTTTTCGCTAGAATTTTGCAATTATCTTCAAACAGACCAAAATAATTTGTATAAAGAATATAATCCTTTTTACCAAACTCCGTAATTGGCAAAAATTTATCATCTATGTGATAAAATTTTACCGCACAACCAACTTCTCTTATGGATTGCCAAACAACAGGACACGTAAAATACGGGATAAATAATTGCTTTATCCCGTATGATTTAATAATATATTTAAGACAATTTCTTGCCAAATTTAATTTTATCAAATTTTCCATATATTTATTTATTAAATTCTAAGAACAATTCTCTCAACAGTTCTTGACCTTTAATCATTGTTTTATAATCAAGATACTCTCTTGCAGAGTGCATATTACAAACTGTTGCCAGTCCTAATAAATATGGGGAGAATTTTTCACCGTTTGCATTTGTTCGATTTGCATAAATATGGGTTTCAGCTCCCGCATGGAATGAAGAAATTTCAGGTTCAACACCAATTTGTTTCGCAACTTTTGAAAACAAGTTAGGCATAAATTCATCTTCATTTTTCTCAAACATTGGCATTTTTTCAGTGAATTTGATGTCCGCTGTTGCAATACCCTCATATTCCTTATTAAAAAAATCTGCAGTTTCTTGCATCAAGGCAATTAGTTCTTTTTCCTTTTGCTTGTTTGAACTCCTAATCGAATAAGTTACATAACCCTCGGTATTGATAACATTAGTTATTGAAGTATCACCGGAAGTAATTCCACCGATATTACAAGAAGTTACAACTTGACCATTTTCGGAATAAAATACACCTTGTGGCATATCAGAAACTAAATCTGCAATAAGTTTTGCCGCATTTTCTCTTGTCGGGTCGCCAATATCATTACCGGAGTGTCCTCCCTTTGGTGCGGTAACTTTCAAATCTACAAGTACATAACTCGCACCTGAAATTAAGCACTGACCCAAAGCATCACTATCAAGAACTAATGCATATTTCGATTTTATACGGGAAAAATCAGTATGTTTAATGCCTTGCATTGTATTTTCTTCATCACGTGTAAAATGGACTTCCAATCCACCGTGTTTGATATCTGTTCTTTGATTTAATTCATTTGCAAAATAAAGAGCATTTGCAACACCAGCTTTATCGTCAGCCCCCAAAGTTCTGCCTTTCGCCTTTATTAAATCACCATCTAAATATGGAATAACCGGAGAATCATCACCAACCACGTCCATGTGAGAGGATAAAAGCAAAGGTTGTTTTGTAGAATCTGTTGCAGGTACATTTATATAAATATTTTTAAAATCATCTAATTCACACTGTAGATTGTGGCTTTTACAATAATTGTACACCCAATCTATCATTTTTTCTTCTTTTAGAGATGGTGATGGGACTTCTGCCATTGAGCAAAACAAATCAACCAGCTCGTTCTCTTTTCTTAATTCAGTTAATTCCATATATTTCTCCTGATAGTTGCTAGTAACTTTATAATATCACATATTATAACTTTATCAAAATGAAATCAACTAAAAATTTTTACTCAAACATCACTAGGAATATTTTCCAAGAAAACATTAATATCAACATTAAGAATTTTGGAAATTTTTACAATTAAAAATAGTTTAGGGTGCTGGAGTCCATTTTCAATAAGACTAATCGTGCGGGTGGAAACACCTGCTTTTTCTGCAAGTTGTTCTTGCGAAAGGTCATTTCTTATTCGTTCAATTTTAATATTTTTGCCCAAAATTCTTAAAATATTCTTATCCATCTTTAAAACTATATAATATTGACAAAATTTCTTCCATGATATAAAATTATTAATTCATGATATATAGCTCAAATAACAAGGAGAATAGCACATGGTTTTTGAAATACTTAACAGCAATAAAGAACCTGCATTTACCCTCGCAGAAGTTTTAATAACATTGGGAATAATTGGTGTTGTTGCAGCTCTTACAATTCCCCCTTTAATAACTAACTATAAAGCACGCAAACTTCATACTCAATTTTTGAAATCCTATTCAACTATTCAACAAGCATACAAACTTATGCAAAATGATGATGTTTCAATGGATCCAACAACATATAACACTGGAACATATTACAAAACATTTATGAATTATTTACAAGCGCCATATGATTGTGGGTTATTTGGGAATATTGGAGCAAATAATAAAAATAATAATGGACTACCTTGTTATAGAAATAACGGAAACAGTGATAGTGACATGAAACCGTATAAATCATTAGATAACAAAGAAAATGCCGTCGGTTACTTACTTGATGATGGGCAAATTGCAATGCAAGATGGATCACTAATTTTATTTGAAAATAACGCAATCGAGGGTAAAGTATTTATCTCGGTAGATTTAAACGGTTACAATAATCTACCAAACCGTTGGGGATATGATTTATTTACTTTTCAGCTAATAGACGAAGAAATAAAAACAATGGGTGACACTGGGACTCAATATACGGATTTTGATAAATATTGCAACCCAAGAGTTTCAAATAGCTTAAACGGAATTGCCTGCGCTCAAAAAGCAAAAGAAAATACAGACTATTTCAAAAAATTAGTTAAAGAATTCAAATAATAAATGGTCGGGATGACAGGATTTGAACCTGCGGCCCCTTCGTCCCGAACGAAGTGCGCTACCAAGCTGCGCTACATCCCGATATACTATTCAATTGTTTTACGGTATCATAGCTTGGCAGCTTTGCGGCAAAAAATCCTTTTTGCCTCGGCGCTACCTCCTCTCGAGAAAACTTGACATTTAGTCAACTTTTCTCTCGGCAGAGTGCTACATCCCGATATACTATTCAATTGTTTTACGGTATCATAGCTTGGCAGCTTTGCGGCAAAAAATCCTTTTTGCCTCGGCGCTACCTCCTCTCGAGAAAACTTGACATTTAGTCAACTTTTCTCTCGGCAGAGTGCTACATCCCGATATACTATTCAATTGTTTTACGGTATCATAGCTTGGCAGCTTTGCGGCAAAAAATCCTTTTTGCCTCGGCGCTACCTCCTCTCGAGAAAACTTGACATTTAGTCAACTTTTCTCTCGGCAGAGTGCTACATCCCGACATACAAGTCAACATTTTTTTAAGCAGACCTGACATGAAATATTCTACATCAAAAATATTTTTCAGAACAAATATTTTCTTATTTTTTTCTTGCTTTTGGTATTCTCTTGATTTTTAAGAACAACAACAATGGAATAATCACAATACACATCATCGCAAGCAAAGCAAATACATCATAAAAAGATGCCAATCTTGCTTGTTGCAACAACTGTTTATACAAAAAGCCATTAGCCTTTCTCACAGCAACAACATGCGGATAATGAATCAAAAATTTGTTCGTAAATACCAAAAGTTTATATCTAAACATTGCATTGTGATATGCCAAATCGCCTACCAAATAATTTTGATGAACTTGAGAAACTCTTGCAATAAAGGTTGCAGACATTGCAGTAGATATAGCCGTAATCAAGTTTTTAAACAATGCATGTAGCGCTGCTGCATCTGCATTTTTTGATGGAGGCATGGTTCTAAATGACAAAGCCGTAATAGGCACAAATGCAATTGGAACCCCCGCACAAAGTAATAAGTTTGGTAAAATTACACTCGACATAGATGACGTTGTATTCATACTTGTTAGCATCAAAATAGAAATCCCCATTATTATAAAGCCCGTTGCGGTCAAAATTCTCGGCTCTATATATTTAGAAATAGCTCCAACAGTCAACAACCCAACAAAACAAACAATCGCACGTGGGAACATAGTCAAGCCTGACATTGATGGACTATAACCTAACAAGCTTTGAACAAACATTGGTACAAGTAACAACGTTGAATACAGCATTACATTAATTAACGAACTTATAGTCGTTCCAAATAAAAAGTTTCTATCCTTAAATACCCTAATATCAATTACCGGATTATCATACTCCAATTCCCACACATAGAAAAATATGAAAGAAAATATGCATATTCCGGTCAAATAACAAATCCACGGAGTATCAAACCAATTATACTGCTGCCCTCTATCTAATACAATTTGCATACAAGCCATAGCAATCACAATTGAAATATAACCGACAATATCAAACTTTTTCTTCTTTACAGTTTTTGGAGGTTTATCGTCCGGAACAAATAATTTAACTAATAAAAATGACAACATGCACAGAGGAATATTTATTATAAATACCCATTGCCAAGAGTAATTATCCGTTAAATAACCACCCATAAATGGACCGGCAAGTGGAGAAAACATTGCAGCAACACCGAACAAACTCATTGCTATCCCTCGTTGTTCTCTGGGGAAAACATCAAGTAGTATCGCTTGGCATAATGGCAAAATACAACCGCTTCCAATCCCCTGAACAACACGGGCGCCAATCAGTGCTTGCAAGTTCGGAGCTAAAATACATAACAAACAACCCAAAGAAAAAACCCATATACTATAAAAAAACAACAGTTTTTTACCAATTACTTGTACTAAATACCCCGTAACAGGAAGCATCAATCCTCCTGAAATAATATAACAAGTAATTACAGTATTTGCTTCATACTGAGTTGCTCCATAATATCCTGCGATATTTGGTTGACAAACATTTGTAGCTGACGACGCTGCTAATGCCAAAAATGATGGTAATAAAACTGATATCGCAACAATAAATGGATTGACTGGGGTATTTGCTTTCTCTGTTGTCATAAATTTTTCCTAAGCTTTGTTATTATGATAACACAATTCCTCTTTTAATATATTACTTCATAAAAACAATTCAAGTGTTTGTAATTATTATTAATATAAAATTTATTTTTGGTTTAATTTGAAAATAAATTGTATAATATTAATATGAAAAAGATTTTTATATTAAGTTTATTCGTATCAATATTACTATTTCTCCCGACGTCTGCTGAAAATGTTAACCAAGAAAATTTTGAAGTTATAGAACCAGTAACAGAAAATACGACAACAAACAATAATGAAAATGAAAATATCAACAACGATGACGATGAAGAAGATGTCGATTATAATGATTTTTTAGATTCCGATATTGAAGATACAAACGATTCAAATGCTATAATTCTTGATACCCATCGGGATTTAAAACCTAATATAAAAAATCCGTCAAAAATTAAAGAATCAAAAATTCAACTTGAAAAGAAAGATGATTATAATATTTCGTCTCAAATATTAAACCCCGATGACAACAACCCTTATGAGAAAAAAACCGCAAAATTTACTAACGAAAAAAAATTTGGAAATTTCTCTTTGGGAACGAGTTATGATAGTAGCATTACTCCAAATGATTTAAGTCAAACTCGAACATTTTTTTCAAAATATCAAAAAAATAATCTGTCATTAAAAACCTCTTACCAAAACAATACTTTTAGTTCTTTTGGTCAACAATTTAATGGATCATTTTCTCTTTCTCCGGAATATAAACTAAATAATCATTTATCATTGCAAGGAGTATATTCAAGAAACATTTTGGATAAAAGCAATAAGAATGAGCTAATATTCTCATTAAAGCCATTTAATGATGATAGAATGAATCTTAATGTTGGAGCGAGTCAAATTAACTATGAAAGCGGAGCACCTGCTCGTTCTCAATTAAATTTCTCTACAAAAATCAAATTTTAATTTTCTTTTTGTTTATGCAATTCTTTTCTCCAAGTCCACAAGAAATAAATTGACAAGAAGAAATATGCGCCCCACATCAAAATCGTAGCAAAACAATTTGAGCCATTTGAGTAAGCCTTAATCCACATTACAACAGACAATCCATTTACAATAAACCACACATACCACTGTTCAATACAGCGCTTGACCGTCAAAATCAAACCAATTACAGATAATACAGAAGTTAAAGAATCAATAACCGGGCTTTGGTCATTGAAAGCTAATAACACGAAATAAAAGGCAATAGAAAAGAGAATTGAACAAATCAAATAAATAATTTTCTCTTTTTGAGTTAAGCAAGTCTTAACTATCTCTTGAACATCATCTTTCAGATGCTCTTTCCACTTGAAAATACCAAGAACTTGCATTGGGAAATAATACAAAACATACAATGCTAAATTTCCATACAACGCATTTTTAAATGAAATATAACTATAACAAGCAGTTCCTGCAAGTCCGAAGATATAGCAGGATATTTTTCCCTTACCCGCCAGGATAGAATAACTTACACCGCAAATAGAAGAAATCAGTGCGACTTTACTATCATTCATTATAAAAGACAAAACAATAATAAATAAAATTCCAAACGGGAAGATAATTCGTTCATATCGACCCCAACCACTAAATTCTTTTTGCAAAAACTCTAAAATCTTCATTATATTTATTTTAACTTAAACATTCAAATATTGAAATATTTTAAGAAATATCAAAAATATTTTACTTTTAAGTTTGTGTGATGTGTACTAGTAATAGGTAAATTATGGAAATTCAAAAAATTGGACAATCAATATCAAACTTTTCCACCAGATTGTTAAAGAATAAAACCGTTCTCAAATCTCTAGAAAAAATTTCAGACCACGGAACCTCTTTCTCTGCAAGCACATCTCTTGCCCTTTCTTTAACAGTCCGACCAATGTCAATTTTTTTAACTCCTGACACAGAAAAAGAAAATAAACAATATGCAGCAGCGAATTCAATTTGTTCCGGGGTAATCAAATTTGGAATAGTTGAATCAATAGCGCTACCAATTGAAAACGCTGTTAAAAATATTGATAAACATCCAACTAAATTTTTGACGAATAAAACAATAAAAAATTTAATCAAAAATAACGAAATTGAAAAATCAAGAAGTTATAAATTGATTACACAAATGTTCAAATTAGGGACAGGTTTTTTAACAGCAGTGCCAAAATCAATGCTAACTTTAGCACTAATTCCTATATTAATGGATAATGTATTTTTCAAAAACAAACAAAAATCCATTGAAAACTCACCAACCACAACAAATACAAAAGAAAAATCTTTAAATTTCACAGGACATTTACAAGACAAACTATCAAAAGGTTTTAGTAAGATAATCAATTCCGATAGAATTCAAAATCTTGCAAATAAATATCAAAACAAAGATAAAGATATTGCAAAACACATGACTGCAGCAACAGATATTCTTTTGACAACATCATTTGCAGTTCAAACATCAAAAAGCTCTAAAATCAAAGAAAATAGAAAAAAAGCACTTATATATAACAATGTAATTTCAACTTTTATAACCCTTACCATGGGTTATGGAATTGATAATTTGATAAAGAAAAAGACTGGAAAATTTGTTGAAAAATTCAAAAAAATAAATGCAACAAACCCCAAAGTAGAGAAATATATTGAGGGTATAAATATACTACGACCGGCATTAATTTTTGCAGGAATTTATTACGGAATTCTTCCACTATTTTCAACATTCATGGCTGAAAAAGTTGATAAATATATAGAAAAACATTCTAATAAATCACAAACTAAATCCTAGATTTTTTGGTATAGAATAATCTCACTATTTTCAAGCTATTTTATACTTTGATTTTGAGTTAACATTTTTATATAATTAAAAATTTTGTTTGAACTAGGAACATTAAAATCAATAATTGATGGTAATAAATCTATCCTAGATTTATATTTTTCATCAATTCCTAGATTTAAAAGCTTATTAAACTTCAACCTCAAAGCTCAATATGGCAAACTTTCGCGCGAATGAAAAAAAATCCAAATTTTGAAAAATTAAGAAAATTCTACTCATAAAAACTTTTTCTTTTTTAATAAAATTATTTTAATATTTCTAAATCAACGTTTTCAAGCTTAAGTAATTTTGCTTTGACATCTATCCCTCCAGCATAGCCTGTTAGTTGACCATTTTTGCCAACTACTCTATGACAAGGAATAATTATTGAAATCGGATTATGTCCAATAGCAGTGCCAACAGCTTGTGCCGACATCTTTTCTAGTCCTCGAAATTTTGCTATACGATTTGCAAGTTCGCCGTAGGTTATAGTCTTTCCATAAGGGATTTTACAAAGTTCATTCCAGACCATTTGTCTAAATTCTCCACCAATAGGTGCAAGAGCAAGTTCTCTAGGATATCTTTCAAACCCATTAAAATAATCAACCAACCACATTTTTGTATCAGTAAAAATCTTCAAATTATCATTTTGAATGATATTAAAACCTCTCACAGAGCCCATAAAATATTTTTGTCCTTTTAACCAAAGTCCAACTAAATTTTCTCCATTTGAACATAATGTTAATTTCCCAACTGGAGAATCAAATTCTGAGTTATAAAAAATATCAGCCATACTTTATTATATTACCCCCAAAGAGCATAGGTGATTATAACATGAATACTAAGTATAATAATAGATACAATTTATTGGGAACAATTGAGCCTTTTTCTATTAAAAAAGAGGGTTTCAAAATTCTTGAAATCCTCTTTTAGTAAATGGTTGCGGGAGCTGGATTTGAACCAACGACCTTCGGGTTATGAGGAGAGTCTCTTGTTACCCAACCCCAAACGACTTTTCACGATTTACCACGACTTGGCACTAATTTTTATGAAAATTTATTTTGTTTCACTAGATTGATTATAATTTGTTAAACTCATGTGTAGCAGAATGTGTTGTTTAATCAATTTTATTTTAATTTTGTGATAATGTTATTAACGAGGATTAAAATGCTAGAAGATATTAAAACTTTAATTGAAAAAGATGAATTTAGAGAAGCAGATTTGCAATTAAAAAATATAATTAATGATACAGATAAAGACACTGAATTATATAGCAATGCTACTTATTTGCGTGGTTGTGTAAATATAGAGTATAAATTTAAGGAAAAAAATAACTTTATTGCTAAAAATTCATTTATGGAATGTATAAATAGCAAATATCCTTTACCATTGGCATTTTGTAGATATGCTGATTTAGAAGAAGATAATAATATTTCTATTAATTATTTAAAACTCGGTTTAGAGAAATTTCCCCAAGATGGAACTTTATATAAATATTTATTAAAAAAAACAAAGATTATTAAAGATAAGTTTGATATAATAAAAAAAATTGAAGAGCTAAAAATCGTAGATTATTATTTATTTTTAGATATCATTGATATTTATATAAATAATAATATGTGGGAAGAATGTTATTTATATTCAGAAACCATTTTATCTTCTTTTAAATTAGAAAATAATGAAAATATATTTTTTAACCTAATATCTGCTTTTGCATTAATCAAAAGTGAAATTCTAGAATTTTTACCAGAAACAGAAAAGAAACTGCTTGAAATTATCAAAAAAGACATTAGAAATGATTTACATTATGCTTCATATATGGGGCTGATTTGGCTTTATATAATTACTGATAATAAAGAAAAAGCTACCGAATATTTTGATAAAATACCATTTAATGGTTTACAAGATTATGATAATACACCTTGGCTGATTTACATTAATTTTGATACTCTTTACAAGATTATTTTTAACAAATTGAATGTTCTATATACAAAAGATAAGAAACGCAAACAAAAAATCCAAATTTTATATGCAATGTATGTCTGTCAAAGAGAATATTATTGGGAAAATGTCAATAATATACAGAAAAGACATGTTACAATTTTAAAGAAAGCTTTTAAAGATTATCCAGCAGAAATGTATATTGGTAAATATCTTTTTTCATCACAAATAAAATTAAATTTATATTTTGATGCTTATATGACAGTTATTGATATGTATAAAGCAAAAAGTTCTTTTTTGAATTATATATGTTTTGAAGAACTATTAGATAATATTGATGAAGTAGAATTATTACATATAACAAATCAATTAAGCCAAGATATTCAAACTTTTATTCTTTCTGATACATTTATAAAAGAAATTATAGACCCAATAATTACCCATATATATAAATCAGATATTGAAAATAAATATAGGAGTATTTGTAATATTGCTAACCATATGAATAATAATGATATAAATATTTCAAATTGTAAATTTGAAATTGCCTATTCTTATGGAGACATGAATCAATATAAAAAGGCAGAAAATATATATAAATTACAACTTAAAACACAGCCTAATTCATCTTCTGTTATAAATAATCTTGGGGTTATTTATAAGGAAAATAAAGAATTTGAAAAAGCAATGCAATATTTTACAAAAGCTTGCAAAATTAATCCAGATGATGAAATATGTTCTAATAACCTACAATCAGTAAAAAAACATTTACAAGAGCAAAAAAATAAAAAATATAAAAATTTAACTAACACTCTGAATATAGAATTTTTTGAGAATATAGGTTACAATGATAACTTAAGATGTTTATTAGAAAAAATTTCAAATGAAGAATTAAAAGAACTTTTACTGCAAGATATAGAAGAATGTGCAATATGTATTGCAACGAACCAAAACAAATCCGCTATAATATTATGCGGTAGTATTGTTGAAGCCATATTAATGGACTGTATTTTAAGCAGAAATATTAAAAAATATAAAATAAAAGATAAAAACAAAAGTATTAAAGATATGAGCTTAAATGAACTTTTAACAGTCGCTAAGCAAGAAGGTATGATATCTGATACAACATATAATTTAAGTCATTTTATTAAAGATTATCGCAATATAATCCACCCATCAAATTTATTAAGAAACAGTTTCAAAATATCGAATGAACGTGTTATGGTTATATGGAATATTTTGAAAGAAATAATGGAAAGCTTGTTAAACTAAATATAAATTTTTTCCATTTTCTCCAACTCTTGTTCTGCAAAGTCTGGAATTACATGCCCGTAGATATCCATTGTGATTTGAATACTTGCGTGTCCAAGCAATCTTGAAACGACTATTGGTTTTATTCCATTTTCTAATGCTCTTGTAGCAAATGTATGTCTCATGGCGTGTACGTTTCTATGTGGTATATCAAGTTTATTTTGGATTCTGCTAAATACATCTAAAAAAGTGCTCGAGTCGGTGAAATATCCATCTTGTCGAGGAAATACAAGGTTTAATTTTGTGTAATAGTCTTGTCCTAATTTTTTCTTCAAAACATCTTGTTCCTTTTTATATTCATTTAATTTTGTCATTAATGGTCGCATAACTTTTATAATTCTGTTTGATGTTTTAGTTTTAGTATTATATACAAAACCAAGTATTGTCTTGCTATCACTTTTTTGATTAAAAATTTTATTTCTTTGCACCTGTTTATTTATCCTAATAGTGTTTTTGCAAAAATCTACACAATCCCACGTCAAGCCTAATAATTCACCTGCTCGCAAACCTGTATAAAAATCAAATTTAATCGCCATACCATAATAATGATTTGCACATTCTGCTAAAATCTTTTCTTGTTCTTCTCTTGTAAAAACTTCTACTTCTTTTTTGTTTTCTCGCCTTAATTTTACTGTTAATAACGGATTTCGGATAAGTTCACCTCTTTTTAATGCAAAGTTTATACAACTACTCATTACAAGGTGTATGTTTTCTACTGTTTTGTTTGATAATCCGCCCTTACCAGCTAATCTGCCATTTGTGTATAAATGATTATAAAACTTTTGAATGTCATCGCCATTTAAGTTCGCAAAAGCGATATTGCCGATATTCGGCTTTATGTGTCTTCTAATAATCATTTCATAACTTTGACTTGTTGAATCTCGTAATCCATAAATAGCACTATTATAAAACCATTTTTCAAAATATTCGCCAACTTTTATACACTTAGAACTAATATCAATACCAGAACTATGTTTTACCATTAAATCTTTTAATTTCAGGCGAACTTCTTTTTCAGAATTTCCGGTACAAGATTTAAACTTTCTATTCCCCTTAATATCAATCCCAATTTCAAATTTACCTTTCCATTTCCCACTTCTTGTATCTTTATAAATGCACCCCTCGCCGTTACTTCTTCTCTTTGCCATTATGCAATATCCTTTCTTTCTTCTTTCACAAAGTTATAAAAAGTATTTGTTTTTAGTTTTAGTAATTCACAAGCCTTTTTTGCCGTAATTTTGCGACAAGACCAATCACTATAAACTTCTTGCCAATTTGCAGGTTTAGAAATTTTCTTTCTTCCCTTGTATTTCCCTTCACGTTTGGCAACCGCAATACCGTCTTTTTGTCTTTCTAAAAGATTTGCACGTTCAAATTCATAAATTGCACCAAGCATTGTAACCATAAGTTTACCAGCAGGAGTACTTGTATCAAGATTTTCTTTATTACTCACAAGTTTTACTCCTTTGTTTTCTAATTTTTCTAAGATTTCTAATAAATCTTTTGTACTTCTTGCTAATCTTGAAAAATCTTTGACATAAACGGTATCGCCATTTCTAACATAATCAAACATTTCCATAAGTTTTGGACGATTTGTATTTTTAGCACTAATTTTTTCTTCGAAATATTTATCAATTTTGTATTGTTTCAAAATCTCAAATTGGCTTTCGGTATTTTGTTCCAATGTACTTACACGAATATAAGCAATATTTTGCCCTTTATTTTCCTGCTTCATTTTTACCTCCTTTGGACTTTTGCATTATTGGATATTGATGTTTACCTGTAAAGACTTTTGCAAATATCTATTTAAAAATTAAAAAAATAACTCTAAATAAATACCCCTCAAATAATTTCATTATATTGTTTTAGACCATAACCTATTTAAAGACATTTCTTAATCAAGTTCTGTAAAGTTAGTTGATTTTTATACACGCAATTCTGAATAAAATTTTGAGAGATTATAATTTTATATACAATTCCATTATTTATATTGATAACTATTCACTGATGAGTTGTTAATGTGTTCTAACGAAACAACTTAATAAGTTTTTAATTACCTAACTTTAATATTTAAAAATTTTTATAAAAGCGGAGATTTTGGGGCAATAACACTATTATTATTGAGTTAGAGTGGTATTATTGCTTTCATTCTCCAAAATACAAATTCTTTATATTTTTTATCTATAACAGGTAAAAATATACTTGTATAAAACTAATCTATAATTAATATTTATCTATTATTAATTACACATGGTTTTTTACATTGATTAAAATTAAGCTGCAGGTAGGTCAAAACGACTATCAAACCTGTTATTTTTGTGAAAATAAAAACTTTCTCTCTGTTTAGTTAAGAGCCTATTCATATTTTTAAAATTAAAAGAAGAAATTGTATTTGTAAAATCCTCAACATAGCGGAATGTTCCTGACTGCCTAATTATGTATTGTAAAAAATATATTGGGTCTTTATTTGTAATATCGTATGCTTTACAGCTTTCCTTGCCATATTTTTTAGTAATACTTTCAAGAATTTTGTTTGATATTTTCTTTTCTTGTTCCTTGTAAACAATTACAATATGCAAATGTGGTAATACGGTTTCAGGAACTCCAAAGCATTTTAATTTTGAAACCATTTTTCTTATAGGTCTACCTTTTTTGTTATTATGAAACGTAACAAATTCTCCAAATCTAAGACTTAACTGGCTTACACAAATTATACATGAGAATGGAATTTTAGTTTTCTTAGCAAATCTGTCCATTACCATTTTTATACGGTTAGCTTCTCTTGTTGCGTCTTTAACTGTTTTAAATTTTATTGAATGTTCTACATTTATAAACCTAATATCCATAATTTTAGCTCCTTTCTCTGTCTTTGTGTTAATTTTATACTCTTTTTTGATAATATCCATTTTTTATACTCCTTATAAACTATAAATTTTCGTCCAATATTGTCTTCTTGTAATAGATTATTAAATTTTTTATCCTTGTCTAGCCATTCCTTGATTTTTTTATTTGAATAAATATTTATTAATCTGGAAATTGCAAAAACAACTTGATGGAAATCTATTAGACTATCCTCTTTTACATCTGCTGAATATACCCAAGAAATACTTTTATCGGTATTATTTAAACTGAATAAATTAGTTGGACAGTCAAAATGCTCAACTTTTCCTCTGCTTCCATAGTTATAATTTTTATGTATTCGGTGATAATAATTTGTGTTCATTTTAATTCAATCACCTTTCCGACATTTTGCATTATCCACTCATTAAAATCGTTAGCAATAATGTATTTTTTGCCACCAATTTGGATTACAGGAAAACCTTTTATCTTACATAACTTGTAAACTGTATTAATTCCTATTTTAAAAGTTGTAGCAAATTCTTTAACGGTAAACATATTTGCATATATTCTGCCTTTACAGTTTTGCCTGATGTCTTCCATTGTATCAAGCATTCTAAAACGATTTGGTGGTAATCTGTTCTCCATACCTTTCTCCTTTCTTTTTAATACGCCCTATAACTGCAAACGTACTCCTATAAAAAGGTTCAAGATAAAATATATAACTAAATATTAGTTGGGCGTGAGTTTCCGCTTTATCTCAAACTCCTCTCTATGGAGCGACCTCTGTTTGATAACCGAGCATAAGGTCAGGACTGCTGGGGAGTATTTAAGTAAGGGAAATACCCAAAATCTAAAATATTTAGTTGTCAAACTTCAATTCGTAAATTTATCTTATCAATATAAATAAAATCCGTCAAGGTATAATCCCCAATGGCAAAATGTGAAAATAAATTACAAATTTACTGTTGATGATGGGTTCGATATATTTGTAATTTTTACATAACTTCACAATGACGACACATTTTTACTTTATATAGCTGTAAACTTTTTATGTTTCTCTCACCAAACAGTCCATTTGATTGCGCCTAAAATCTTCTTTTAGCTTGTACTATAATTTACTTTTGACAATATTTTCTACATAATCATCGGTTAAAAAAGCAAAATTTTATTTGTTGCTCATCAATCTCTCTACTAACACTCTTAATAATTTCCAACTTCAATTGGGTTTAAACATTGTCAAGATAATATTTTTCAGGATATTCACTAATAATTTTATATGTATTACTATTTCCTATACTCTTATAAGAGTAATTTTTATAATAATCTTATTTTATTCTTTTTCTTTCCGCCCCACCTAAAATTTTTAATAATATCTTTTTTGCCATTCCTTAAACTCAAAATTATTTATTAACTTATTATAAGTTTCCTCTAATATATTCAATAACAGAGCATGTTCTTTATAAGAATATCTTTCTAATTTTGGAATGGTTATTCCATTTTTAAATTTTACAGTAACCGTAAAGTCTTTTAAGTCGTCATGTGTAAATTTTGATTTACCTTGCTCTATAAAATCTTTTACGTAATCTTGTGCCAGTTGTTTTATTTTTTCTATTGTTTGTTGTTCTGCTTTTAACTTTTCTAGTGTTGTGTTTCTATACTCAATATAACTTTTTCGTAAAAATAATATAATACAAACAAATACAAAAACTATTAATGACCATAATAATATAGAGATAAAATCTTTGAAAATTGGAAAATTTGACATAAATGACTCTATTAAATGAAAAATTTCACTTAGTACCCCAATTAAAATTATTGCCAATATTGTTTTAACTACTGCAAACATAATTTACTCCTTTTATGTTTTTATTTATTACATAATGAGAAATTATTACAATACTCTTTTATTACGCATTCATAACATTTAGGTTTTGCGGTACAAATTTCACCATATCCTTTGGAACAATAATTCCATAATAAATAATCCATTTCCACTTGACTTACACCTATTTCAGCAGAAAGTCGTTTAAATTCTTCTATTATTTTATAATCGGATTTTGATTGAATTAAATTTAATCTATCAGCACCAACAATTCGTTTTATATGCAAATCAGGTTTAACTATATCTATGCCGACATTTCTTAAATATTCGCATACTAATGCAACTCCTGCATATTTTAATTTATAGGTGCTATTACTATCTGCAAGCAATTTGACAATGTTTGCAGGGGTGCTATGCGTTATAAATTTATCTAAACTACTATATCTATCTTCAATTTTTTCAAAGGTTTCTATATTGTTTTTCAAAAAAGTCATTTGGTTCTTTGTTGTATATGGGCTATAACACTTTAATTCTCTAATTTTTTCAATTAAAATTTCAGGAGTAATTTCTTTTAATCTATCTTTTTCAAAATTACAAAATAAAGAATCTAATTCAGTTTGATGTGCTTTAATATTTTTCCAAGATACCAAAGCACTTAATTGTGCATACACAAACCCTTTTAGATGTTCTTGAAAACTAAAACATTTACCATTATTTCTGGCATTAACTGCTTCAATAATTGTTTGGTCAATATCTTCAATTCTGTTTTTGAGATATTCATTTAAAGTTTCAAACATCTTTTTATAGTTTTTGCTCATATACACCACTCCTACTATAAATTCCGTAAATCAATTTACAATAGATTAACTCTCTTGTCAATGTGTGTAACTCCTACTCAAAATATATTAAGGTGATACTATGTCTATAAAGAAAAATTTAGGAAATAGAATACGAGAAATAAGAATAAGCCGTTCGCTGACGCAAGAAGCATTGGCTGAGAAAATAAACCTTTCGGCTAAAAGTTTAAGCCAAATAGAACTCGGCAATAATTTTGTTTCTGCTGAAACATTAGACGAGCTATGTTCAGCATTAAATATTACTCCTAATGTACTTTTTGATTTTAAATATTCTGATATTGCTGAAAATACATCTTTAGAAGAAATCGTCAAAAGACTAAAAAAGAATCCAACATTATTAAAAACAATTTATAGAATTGTTTTGGCATTAGATTACTAAAATGTTTTTTTGGTAATTTTATACCTCACATCACTAAAACATTTCATCATTTACCAGAGAATGCTCTCATTCTAAATTATTTAGGCGGGGATTTTTAAGCCGAGAAAAATCTCACAGCCGAAAACTTGTGTCCGCTACCAAGAAACCTCATCACACAATGAAAGGGGTTGTATGGGGTGGGCTTTGAAAATTATTACATAACTTATTCAATATTAACGAATATTGTTCTAACTTTTTAATTCAAATTATTTTATTGTGTTGCTAAATGTGTTGTTTATACTAAAAAAGTGAGTTTTAGAAGGCCTCTAAAACTCACTTATATCAATTGGTTGCGGGAGCTGGATTTGAACCAACGACCTTCGGGTTATGAGCCCGACGAGCTACCAGACTGCTCCATCCCGCGATATTTAATTTGTACGTTGAGCAAATACACTCAACATCTATATTATGCTCCGTAAAAATAAAAAATCAAGTACCTAGAATTTTTATTTTAAAAACTTTTATCCCCATAATTAATTATCAAAATATAGCAGACATATTTTAGTTTTTTGTTAAAAGACTTTTAAGACTTATGCATTCTCATACTTTTCGCCCCAAGTTTTCATCTCCTGTAAAATTGGAATCAAAGATTTTCCAAGTTCTGTCAATGAATATTCAACTTTTGGCGGAACAACAGGGTAAACTTTTATTTAGTAAATACTTGTCAAAAATATAATATTATATGAAAATAAATAAACAAAGAGGGAAATAATATGAGTAAAAAAATATTTATTATAAATGCAAGTCCAAGAAAAAACTGGAACACGGATAAAATGTGCAAAGGTTTTGCCCAAGGAGTAAAAAATGCAGGGGGAGAAGCAGAAATTATATACTTGTATGATATTGATTTTAAAGGGTGTAGGAGTTGTTTTGCCTGTAAACTTATCAATGGCAAAAACTATGGTAAATGTGCTTACCCTGATGAACTTAAACCAATATTAGAAAAAGTTTCTCTTTCTGATGGAATAGTTTTTGCAAGTCCAATATATTTTGGAGATGTTGATGGAGTTATGAAATCGTTTTTAGAAAGATTGATTTTCCCATTCGTACGTTATGACAAAAACTACACAACAATTCCTCCTAAAAAACTTAAAACTGCTACGATTTATACAATGAACGTTCCACAAGAAATTTTTGAAAATGATTATGTAAAACCTGATAATTCCGGAGCAATTGGGAATTTTGAAAAATGGATTACGCACGTGTATGAAAAACCAAAAAGAATTTGTGCATATAATACTTACCAATTCACAAATTACGACAAATATTTTTCAGAAATTTGGGACGAGAATAAAAAACGAGAATATCAAGAAAAAATATTTCCAAAAGAATTAGAAAAGGCATATTCTGCAGGTTTTGAAATGGTTAAAGATTAAAATATAAACACCAGAACTAACCAATTTAGACAATATATTCCGACAATATTTATTTTATAGTGTCTGTATGAAAAAGTTGTTGTCTTTGTTTTTAATTAGCCTTATATCTTTAACATCAGTTCAATTATGTTTTGCAGACGGAACTTGTGAATGCATAAATTCAACCGAAACAATTGCAAACACGAAATCAAAAGCACCATCTTCGACAGTCGGATTGACTGAAAATTATTATATAGTTTCAAAAGGGAATGTACTACGAGTAGCCTTTGAGTGTAAATTTTTATCAGAATGTGCAAAAGAGGGAGATTACGTATATTTCTTTGTTCCAAAAGATATTTGTACAGAATGCGGAACACTAATTATTCCGATGAATTCTAAATTCGTCGGATACGTTAGAGGGATTAATCCTCAGAAAAAATTAAACAAAAATGCACGAGTTTATGTAAGCATAAATAAACTAATACTTCCTAATGGGACAGAACTTGAAGTTAAGGCAAAACCATTTACAAAAGATTTTTCTTTGGTTGAAAATGGTTGGATGACAGCAGGCAAACTAACCGCATCAACTGTAGGATTAGGTGCTATTGGTACCGGAGCAGGCACAGGACTTGCTTTTATTCCAAAACCTCATAAAATTGCAATTGGCGCAGCAGCTATTGGTTTACCGGTTGGTTGTTTTATCGGACTTGTAACAGGGCTTATCACTCCTGGGTTGAAATACCATGCAAAACAAGGTGAAGAAATTTATATAATTTTATGTGATGATTTAACAATTCCGAAATGCGATATCAAAGAATTTTAAAACTTACCACGGATAATCTTTGTTTATCTTCCAACCGTCAAGCATAATTACAGCAGCACAAGCATCTCCGGGAGTCCAATATCCGGAACCACTTGATTTCGGATTACAACCACCCCAACCGGTGCTCAACAAAATTTTTCTATCATTCGTACTTATGCAATAAAAACCTAAAGGTTTAAACAAGTTGTTAAAAGTATAAACGTTTTTTCATGCTCAGTTTGTTCCTTTTAATAATTTAAATAAATTAAAAGTGCATATCAAAGCTTGGATTCTTACCATTAATTTTTTCATCTTCTTGACGCATAGCGGAACCAATAGTAAAGTTTTGAGCTACAGTTTTATTAATTTCAAAAGCCACATCACCATTAAAAACAGATTCATTTTCTTCCAAAAAACTAAACAATGGAGTTGCAGGAGCTTTTACAATATTTTCTAAAGTTTCACCTGCTTGTTGCAAAGTTCTTTCCGGAACTTGAACATTAAATCCAAACGGTTTATACGGTCTATTAAATGTAAAATTTGAATCTGACATATTTTTAACCCTTTATTGATAAGAATACTCATGTAATCGGCATTTGTTTGATAAAAATTTAATTTTTAGAGACAATTATTAACTAATATTAAGAATAAAAAACTTATAACTATGCTATGATTTGAATATGAAGAATTTGAAAAACTTTGAAAAAGATTTAAACAAATGTTCTAAATGTGGATTGTGTGAACAAGCTTGCCCTTTATTTAAACTAGTTCCAAATGAATGCATTGTAAGTAAGGGAAAATTTATTATGCTGCACGGAGTAACTATCGGAGATTTAAAACTATCAAAAAACATTAATAAATACCTCGATTTATGCTTGAAGTGTGGTAAATGTAATGACTTTTGTCCAAGCGGGATTGAAGTTTGTCAAATTTTGAACACTGCAAAATACGAATATGCCAAAACAAAATTTTTATATAAAGTAATTAACGTACTGGAAAGCAAATTCATTTTTTCAAACATAATAAAAATCTTTGAACTTTTAACAAAACCATTCCGACCTAAAAAAAATTCAAAACAAGCAACAACTAAAGTTTTATATTTCAAAGGTTGTGTAAATCATATTTTTCCACAAACAGATAAATATATTCATAAAATTTTCAAAAATTTTCCGATTGAAATCATTGAAAAGCCTTTTGATTGTTGCGGATTACCTTTTTTGTCTGATGGAAATTTAGAAAGATTTGAGCAGGTTGCAAAACACAACACAGAATTAATTGAAAACACTAAATATGATTACCTCATAACAGATTGTGCAAGTTGCGAGAGCACAATTCTTGATTATCCAAAATATTTTGAAAATTTAGCTCAAATTCAAGAGAGCAAATCCATTAATTGGGGAGATTTAATTGCAGCAAAAGGAATTAAATTCAGATTTAAAAAGCTTATAAAAGTAACATTTCACAAACCATGTCACTTAAAAAATGATACATTTCTAAAACAAATATTAAAAAACTGCGAGAATGTAGAATATATTGAAATGGATAATTATGATGAGTGTTGCGGTTTTGCAGGAAGCTTCACCATTAAAAATTACAAATTATCAAAAGAACTTACAAAACAAAAAGCTAATTACATATCTGCAACAAATACTGATTTTGTTATAACAAGTTGTCCATCTTGTATTCTTGGATTGAAATACGGATTACATTTAGCTAAAAACAAAAAAACAAAAGTCGTAAGCCTGCTAGAATTCTTAGCTAAAGCAGATGAAATAACTTATTAAGATTTGTTAACTTAAAAACGTAAAATCACGCAATTTTTCTCATTATATATACTTTATATATAAGAGAGTGAGAAAAGTATGAATATTGTAAGAACAACAAATATTACAGTAAATAATAACGGTTTTATGCCAATGGGCGGAATGCTCGGTGGTCCAACAATCGGATTTAATGGAGGAATGCTCGGTCCATCTGTATTCGGTTGCGGTTTTGGATTCGGAGGAATGATGCCACCAAACAATGATGTAGCTGCCGGAATGTGCACAGGAATGGCTGCCGGCTGGTTATTAAGAACCCCGGGAGCATTGAAAACAGTTGGAAAAGTTATCGCTTGGCCATTCAAAATGATTGGTAAAGGAGCGACTTTTGTTTGGAATAAAGCCATTAAGCCTGCTGCTCAATGGACATATAACAAAATTTTAAAACCGATTGGACAATGGATAGGAGGGTTATTCCACAGTAAAAAATCTTCAAAAACTGAAAAACAATCTTAATTAAAGCGGGCGGATTTGATGAAATCAAATCCGCCCGCTTTCTAATATTACAAACTATTTTCCTAAAGCATTTGCTTTTTGAGTTGTTTTATCAATCACATCATAGAATAATTTATCAGAATGACCCTCTTTCATTTCACAAATTCCAACAAATGTACAACCTCCCTTAGTTGCAACATTATCTATCAGAGTTTGAACAGTTGTTTCACCTCTGTTAAATATCATCTGAGCTGAACCTAAAGCTGTTTGAGTTGCTAAAGTCAAAGATTTTTCATAATCTAGTCCTAATTTTTCACCAGCTCTTGCCATATCTTCAATTACTTGATAGAAAAATGCAGGACCAGAACCTGAAATTGCGGTTACAATATCCATTTGAGATTCTTCAACGGAAATACATTTGCCAAGAGCGGTTAATAAAGATTCAATCAAATTCAAATCTTCATCAGTTGCTTTAGAACCTTTGCAAACACCAAACATTCCAAGTTTAACAAGAGCCGGAGTGTTAGGCATAATTCTAATAACTCTTGAATTATCTGCAATTTTTTCAATCTTTTCTGTTGAAACGCCTGCAGCAATTGAAACTAAAAGTTTATCTGTTGACAATTCTGACTTAATTGCATTCAAAACATCAACTACACAGTTAGGTTTTGTTGCGATAAATACAATATCTGAGTTTTTTACAAGTTCTTTATTGTCTGTCAAAACCTTAATTCCAAGTCTATCAGAAGCAGATTTGGCAACTTCATCATTAATTTCAGAACCCGTAACATTATAATGTTCGTCCTTTTCAGAGGTTAAAATACCACTGATAATAGCACTTGCCATTTTCCCACAGCCAATAAAACCTATATTCTTCTTCATAATATTTAATCATTCCCTTCTTGTTTGTTGACTAATTATTTTTTTTACTATAACATCTATATTATACGACAAATAATAAATAGTAAAAGGAATTAATAAAATGAGACGTACACTAGAAGGAACTAAAAGAAAAAGACAAAATGTAAGTGGCTTTAGAGCTAGAATGTCAACTCCAGGTGGCAGAGAAGTTATCAACAGACGTAGAGCTCGTGGCCGTCACAAATTATCTATCACTGCTAAAAAACGTGCTTAATCTGATTTGATGAGTAACTTTTGTTGTTCATATAAATTTCGGAGAAAGAATGTTACCGAAGCAGTTTAGATTAAAAAAAAGATTGGCTTTTAAAGCTACATATAAAGTTAAAAACTCCTCCCATAAGGGTGGAGTAACTTTGTTTGCAGGTATTTTAAAAAAAGGAGATTACCCTACAAAAGTAGGTTTTGTTGTAAGTAAAAAAGTTCACAAACGAGCCGTAAAAAGAAACAGATTAAAACGTTTGATGAGAGAAAGTTATCGTATTCTGCTAAAAGAAAATAACCTTGGAAATTCTCAAAAATATATGTCATTAGTGTTTGTAGGAAGTGAGAATGCTCTAGACAAGAGTTTTGCAGAAATAAAATCAAGCATTCAAAAACTATTGGAGAGAATTTAAAAATGCTTGAAGGTGTTTATGTTGACAATATTATGATGCATTCTGAAACAAGAGTGTATCCGACAGAACCGCAAATTACTGCTGGTCTAATTGTTGGAAGTCAATCATTCTATAAATATTCACTTAGAGAATCAACCTATCCAACGCTTTCAATTGTTGATAAAATTTCTGATGCTCAAGGCAATACAATTCCTGCAGGGCATTATGAACTTGCACTATCTGATGATAGAGATTTTTTGATTTTAATCCAATCTCGAAAAGCAATAGCAATTATTCCAGTGTTTAAAATCGATATTGATATGTCACAATATTCCGTTGTCCGTGACAACAAAGCACTCCGGAAACAGAAAAAAGAAGCCAAAGAGATTGCTAAAACCAATCAAAAAAGGGAGAAAAAAGGACTACCTCTAATTAACAAAGATGAAGACGAAATATACCAAGAAGCTTCTATTGAATATGTCCCTAAAGGCGGATATTATCTAATCCGCTACGAAAGAGGAGATGTCAAAGCTTGGGGAGCAATTAAAGGTTAAAATTATTCATATCTTAATGCATCAATTGGATTTAATAATGAAGCCTTATAAGCAGGATAATAACCAAAACCGACACCAATTGCTGCAGAAAACCCTAAAGACAACAGGATTGAAGATAAGGTTATTGCAATATTCATGCCGGCAAATTTATGCATCAAATAAGCTCCCAAAATTCCGATTAGAACCCCAATTAATCCACCAGCCATAGATAACAAGAAAGATTCAATCAAAAATTGAATTCGAATATCTGATGCTTTAGCACCAATTGCCATACGAATTCCGATTTCTTTTGTTCTTTCCGTTACGGAAACAAGCATAATATTCATAATACCAATTCCACCAACAACAAGTGAAACACCCGCAATTGCACCTAAAAGAAGCGACATCGTTTTGGTTGTGGATTTGATAGTTTCTTGCATTTCAGCCAAATTTCGAATTTCGAAATCGTCATCTTGATTTTTCCCGATATGATGTCTGTGTTGAAGAATTTCGGTAATATCTTCCTGTGTCATACTTATAACTTGGTCATTCTGAGCCTTAACAGCAATCATACTAACAGTCCCCGGGAAATCAGTACCAAAAACTTTTCTTTGCGCTGTAGTGATTGGGATAAAAACTAAATCATCTTGGTCTTGTCCCATTCCACTAGAACCTTTTGTTTTCAAAAGACCGATAACTTTGAACGGAACATTTCCGATTCTGATTGTTTTTCCTATTGGGTCAACATCTCCAAACAATTCCGTTGAAACTGTTTGTCCAATAATAGCGACCTTAGTACTATTTTTATTATCCTCCGGCAAAAAGCCCCTACCTGATTCAACTTCATAATTTCTAATCAAAAAATATGGTTGAGTTGTACCTCCAACAGTTGTTGACCAGTTCTGGTTTCCATAAGTTAACTGTTTTGATTCTGCGGAATAAGGAGCAAGAGCCAAAACTCCACGAGCTTTAGACTCAATAACTTCTGCATCTTTCATCGTTAACGTCGGACGAGTACCCATACCCATACGAACACCGCCAGATTTTGCAGAAGCAGAGCGTATCATCAAAAGATTGCTCCCCATCGATTCCATATCTTTTGCAATTTTTTTACTCGCACCAGAACCAACGGCAAGCATAATAATCACGGCACTAACACCAATAATTATGCCTAAACTTGTAAGCATTGAACGCATTTTATTTATTTTCAATGACACCGTCGCCATTTTTAATATTGATTTGAAATCTAACATTATATACCTTTATTTCCTAACTTATTTTCTAGGTTTCTCTTGTTCTATGTGAAAGCCAAACATCTTTTGGTTCATCAAGTATGATATTTCCGTCCTTGAATTTCACAACTCGTTTTGTATATTCTGCAATATCGGGTTCGTGGGTAACAAGGACGATTGTTTTGCCCATTTCTTCATTTAACCTTACGAAAAATTCCATAACCTCAATACTCGTCTTAGTATCTAAGTTTCCAGTAGGTTCGTCTGCCAAAATCAATGGGGCATCATTAACAATAGCACGAGCAATTGCAACACGTTGTTGCTGACCACCGGACATTTGATTTGGCATGTGGTCTTCTCTATTTTGAAGTCCGACAATTTTTAATGCCCATTCGGCACATTTAATTCGTTCTTCTTCAGAAATTCCTTTGTAAATCATTGGTAGCATTACATTATCAAGCGCAGAAGTTCTTGAAATAAGGTTAAACCCTTGGAATACAAATCCCATTTTTTCGCAACGAACCATTGCAAGTCTATCCGAATCTAAATGAAGCATATCAATCCCGTCTAGATAATATGAGCCAGAATTGGGTTTATCTAATGTTCCCAGCATATTCATAAATGTAGATTTACCAGAACCGGAAGTTCCCATAATTGCAACAAACTCACCTTTTTTAACATTTAAAGATACATCATTTAAGGCATTAAACGAGTCTTCTCCTGTCTGATAAGTTTTTATTGCATGTTTTACTTCTATTAAATCCATATTATAATCCTAACTTTTCATCAAGTTTTAAATGGTTAATCATTTCTTGAATTGAATGTATTTCATTATAAAATTCTTCAATTGATATTTTTGATTTAAGTGATTTGTATAAACTTCCGAGTTCAAACAAATCTTTATTTGTTGATATCGCAAACATTATATTATCTTCAAAAAATGAGCATTTAATATTCTTCGTTCCAAAAGATGTTTCCAAGGATTTCAATCGTTCCATGAATGCCGGAGTTAAAAGATATCTTGCTTCAATTTGATCCTGCGTATAAACATTAAATTTTTTATCAAATGTTAAATCTTCAAGTTTAACATTTTGCATTTTTTTCTTTTTATAATACACAACAAGAGCAATACTCAAAATTATAATGACAGGAAAAACCAAATCCCAAATAGTTAAAAACCAAATATGAGGAAAAGGAGAATGGGTTGTCATCAGATTTGTAATACTCATTCCTGATTTGTTGAAATACTTAACCTTTGCATATATAGCATAACCAATATAAATCATTGGGATAAAAAAACAACAAACTATTAAATAACTTATAACAGACTTTGAATTAGGAGGGTAATTTCTTATACTATTATCACCTTTTGTAGTTATAAGAGTTTCGGCAGTTATTACTTTATTTGATTTGAAAGAAATAATTACCCCTTTAAATACATCAAATTCATTTTTATTGCCTTTAGCTACAAGTTTCGTTTCCGCAATAGTATAATCGACTTCGTTATAACAACCTTGTATAACATCATCAGTTTCTTGGTATGTATATACTGAAAATAAATTACTTTTCTTTAAAAATTCATCAGTAAAAGCTTTCCCTTTTATAGTTTTTAAATTAAAATTTCTTACAATTTGAGATTTTACTCGTTGTTTTAAAAATTTTTTAAAATTTTTATCGTCATCAGAAAAGTTGCAGAAGAAAATAGCACCGCTAAAAAAAGCAATAACACCACAAGCAACAGAAATATAAGTATGATCTTCACAAAAAAACAAAACACCTTTAAGTGTAAGGTAAAAAATTACCAATACAGCTATTTGTTTGAATATTAATTTCAATATTCTATTCTTTCTTTCAGATTCTAAAGAAAGGAGTTTAGTTGAAATTCTATCTATAAATTTTTGTTTATCTTCTTTTTCTTCCATTCATATAACCTTTCATAAGTTGTGAATTAGCCTAAAACATTCCCGGTGGTCCGCCACGACGTTTATCATTACCTCCAGAAGATGAAGATTGTTTTGCTTTTCCTCCAATAGAACCCACAATTACACTATCTCCAACTTTTACTCGTTTAGAAATAATTTCCACATTTGTATCATCACTTGCACCCTCTTTAATATCTATTCTGCGAGGTTTACCGTCATCTAAAATCCAGATACCCTGATTTTTATATTTTTGACCGGAAGTTTCTGGAGAATATTTCAGTGCAATCGTTGGAGCGCAAAGAACATTTGAACTTCTATTGGTAATAATAGAAACGTTTGCGGTCATACCTGGTTTAAGCTTCAAATCATCGTTACTTACACTGACAATTACAGTATAAGTTACAACATTAGATGTTGTTGTCGAATCAAGTCTGACTTGAGTAACTTTTCCATAGAACGTACTATCAGGATAGCCATCAAGTGTATATTCTACATCTTGTCCCTCTTTAACTTGTCCGATATCAGCTTCTGAAACATTCACCTCTATTTGCATTTTTTTCAAATCTTGGGCAATTGTGAATAATTCAGGAGCTTGGAAACTAGCTGCAACCGGTTGTCCTACATCAATATCACGAGAAATAATTGTACCATCAACCGGTGCAATAATCTTTGTATAACCTAAGTTTGTCATTGCAGTTTTGTAAGTTGCTCTTGCTTGTGCAATTGATGCTTGTTGTGCCCCAATTGCAGCTTTTTTAGCCAGAAAATCACTTTCTGCTTGATCGAGTTCACTTCTGGCTACAAAGTTTTTTGCATACAAATTTCTATATCGATTATATGTTTTTTGAGCCATAACCATTTCAGCATTAAGTTTTGCCAGATTTGCTTCAGCATTATTTATTTGCGCTCGATTTTGATCAACAGAAGCTTGGAAATTAGCAGGGTCAATCTGCGCAAGTAACTGCCCCTTTTTAACCTCTGAATTATAATCAACATAAATAGCTTTCATCAAACCTGATACAGTTGAACCAACACTAACTGTATTAACCGGATTAATTGTACCAGAGGCTTCAACAACTTGAGTAATCGTACATCTTTCAAGTTTTTGAGTCTGATAATGTATTTGATTAGATTTGATGTTATTTATACAAATTTCACCCACTACCAATGCTATAACCAATGGAATTATTACTCGTTTCTTTTTACATTTTTTTAGAATTTCTTTTATTTCCATAATTCTATTTACCCTCTAAAGTAACTGTAACTTGTTGCGGCATTGCAATTACACTTTCCAAATTTGCTCTTGCTACATTGTATTTATAAATCGTTTCAATGTAAGAACATTGAGCATTGTTGTAATTTACTTTTGCATCTTGCAATTGAATATAATCACCTAAACCGACATAATATCTACCCTCTGCGAGTTCATAATTTTCTAACGTTTGACGAACTTTAACCGCCAAAAGTGGTATTTGTTTTTCCAATTCAACCATATTAATGTACGCATTTTGGACTTCAAAGAATATGTCTTGGTTTAATTGATTTAAAGAATTTTCGGCAATATCAACTTGGTATTTTGCGGCATCAACCTTATATTTTTGATTCATTATATTAACAGAACTGGAAAGATTTAAACCTACATTCAAAGAGTTTGTTGAATTTGTGTTTCTAAATCCATAACCGGCACTTGCAGATAATTCAGGATAATAATTACGTTTAACAAATAACAAATTTTGTTTAACCGCATCTAAAGTAGAATTGTAAGCTTTTAAATCCGCACGATTTTTATATGCCATTTTCATACATTCTTCAAATGAATATGGAAATTCGTCAACTTTATAATCTGTTAAAAGTTCCAATGTTTCAACAGAACTTGTAAGTTTTGCATCTTTAACATTTACCGGAAGTTTACTGATTTCCTTATCTGACGGTTTAGTAATTTTTGTTAAATCAACCGGAGCTACATTGTCATTTACATTGTTAAAAACCTCTGTACCGGAAATTGAGTAAGCCGGGGCATTAACTAAATACATCGCATTGTTCAAATTAACCAACGAATTTTTATAAGAATTTTCCGCTTGAACAAGTTGAATTTTTGAATCACTCAACGTAACTTCTGCATTAACTAAATCAATTTTAGATTTAATACCCTCATCAAAATAAGCTTTTGTTCTTTGGTAGTTGCGTTCATTTATTTGAACATAAGCCTTGTTTATTAAAACAGTCGCTCTAGCTGCAAGAACCTCATAATACTTTTGTTTAACATTAAAAGTCGTTTCTCTTACGGTGTTGTAAAAATTATACTCGTCTGCAATCAAATAAAATTTTTGCATTTTAATATTTGCGTTAGTTCTGCCAAAATTCCACAATAATTGGTTTAAAGTTGCTTGAACAGTGTAAGCATTCGTATCAGTATTTATTTTGCTAGAACTTGTTGTGTTATAAGAATACCCTGTTCCAACACCAACTGTCGGAAAAAATTCAGACCTTGCAACTCCAACATTAGACTTAGAAATTCCATAATTATATCGTGCATTTTTTATTGCCGGATTATGATTAAGAGCAATAGAAATACAATCATTCAACGACAATACAGAACCCTGTTGAACATTTATATCTTCAAGGGCAAATGTCGGTATTGATAACGCCAAAATACAAATTATAACTAGTGTAATTTTCTTTATCATAAAGAATATTAATTAATCCTCATAAATGCCGTCACACATATATAACGATTAAACAATAATTTTGTTCATTCCACATCATATAAATGTGTGACCACAAGCAAAATAACGCGAATTGTAACATTATGTAAACAATATATAAAAATTATATAAATTTAGGCAATTTAATTGTGAAGAATTTGTTTATTATAATGTAACGAGGTACAATTAACATCATGGCAGAGAAGATGGATCAAGACTTAAAAACTATTACGACTAAACGAGAGATGAGTAAAACAGAAGTTGCTGATTCTAAATCATCTTTGCAAACAAATCCTATTGCAAGAAAGTTGCTGGACTTTAGCTTGTCTAACAAAACCCGCAAATTTTCAGTCAAAGATTTGTTCACACGATAGACAATAGTAGCACGGTTTTATGAGAATCGATACGCACATAAATTTGTGTGGTTTGTGAAGACGTCGAACATTAATTCTACTTCGTTACCCTCTTCGGAGGAATGAAGTTGTGAATATTAAAATTTTGCTTGAATGATTAGTTATATTTTCGTACAATAAAATTGCGATGTACGAAATAAAAAAACAAATTTACTTAGATTTTACAAAGAACCAAAAATCTGCACTATGTAATTTTTTACGTGCATTAGTTAAAAAATCCCAAGATTTGACCGTTGATGACATTTGGGATAGTTTCGTTGCAGACGAAAAATATTATCTTGAGTTACATTGCTCCAGATTTGAATTTTTAGAAAATATTATTGATGATGAAACTTTTTATAATGACACAATAAAATACTTGAAAGAATGCAAAAAGTATTATGATTATAAGGAAAAACAACGTCCGATAATAGAAGCAAACAAAGCTTATGAAAAGAAAAAACGCAAATTTTTGCAAGAAGTAAAAATGTCCAAAGAACCTCCGACCAAAAAACAATTATATTATTATGACAGGCTTTGCAAGAAATACAATATTGAAAAAATTGAACTATCTTCAAAACTGGAAGCTCGGGATTTGATAGACAAAATTATATCGGAGCATAGCGAAAATTATAAAATTAAAATTGAGGAAGAATGATGCTAATTCAAGATATTGAAAAGATTTTGACAGACTCTGGAATTGAACCAAATGAAGCAAAAGTTGAAGTTAGATTATTAATTGAACATTTTGCAGGTTATAGTTTGGTTGATATTTTAATGGGCAAAAAATTAACTGAAGACAAACTCAAAATTGTTGAAGAAAAAGCGAAACTTCGAGCAAAAACACACGAACCAATTCAATATATTATTGGATTAGCAGATTTTATGGGCGAGAAATTTTTAGTAAACAAAGATGTTCTAATCCCTCGAGATGAAACCGAACTACTTGTACGTAAAGCAATTGAAATTATAAAAGAAAACAATTTTAAAATGGTGCTTGATATGTGTACTGGTTCCGGATGTATTGCCTGTATGATTGCAAAACTTACCAATAGTCAAGCAATGGGAGTCGATATTTCAACAGAAGCAATTCATACAGCTTTTAAAAATATGGAGAAATTTGGACTTTATAATAGAGCAATTTTTAGAAAATCAGATATTTATTCAAAAATCCGAGAAGATGAAAAATTTGATTTAATTGTTTCTAACCCTCCATACATTCCACCAAAAGAAAAAGAAACAATACAAGAAGAAGTTAGCTATGAACCGGATTTAGCACTTTATACAACAGATGAAAAAGGACTAGCATTCTATGAAAAAATAATCAAAGATGCTCCAAAATTTTTGAATAAAGGAGGTTATTTGATGTTTGAACTAGGAATTGGACAAAGTACAAGTGTTGCTCAATTGATGAAAAAAGCAGGTTTTGAAAATATTAAAGTGCTAAAAGACCTTGCAAATATTGACCGAGTAATTTTTGGAACATTGCAAAAATAATTTAACATTTTTGAAAATATAAAATAATTATTTATTTAAAATAAGGATAATCTTTATTAAAATGCCAATTATCATATTCCAATAATGCAGAACAAGTCAAACCCGCATGCCCAGAACAATGTTTTTTACAACATTCAATTAGTTTTGGTCTGTTTGTTCTAATTGCATTATGTCTATAACTACAAAAGCCTTGCTCTCCACACCAAGTTGAATCTCCTTTAGGACACATTAAAAATCTAAATTGATCATAACCCTCTTTATTTGGCTTGCTTTTGCCATTTACATCATAAATTAAATCCATACAAGAACCACGATATAATGTCATTGTAGAACCATCATTAAAAATCAATTCATCGTTAGAAATTCCGGCTTTTACATAAGGAAGAAAATATGTTTCAAAAAACTCGTCATGAGATAAGCTTATATTCCATTCATTAACAGGTCCTTGTTCATCTTCTGCAGTAAGTAACATTTGTCGCATCACAGAACTAAATTTTTGTAATTTAACAGAAATATCTCTATGATGAATATTTGTCATAAGAGTAGGGATTGTCATTGCCGCTACAACTCCAATTATACCAAGAGTAATAAGGACTTCAGCTAAGGTAAATGCCTTTTTATTATTATTTATTGAACCCCAAAATTTTCTCATTTGTAATCTCCCATTTCAAAATATTACCAGTTTATAAATGAATACATGTAATATTACATTAATTTATTTAAAAGTCAATTATTGATTAGATTAATTCGTTAAAAACTAAACCTATTCATATAATTATAAATGAATTAGTGGAGCTTAAAAATGTCAATAATGAACGATTTAAAAAAGGTTTTACTTGATGTTAATATCAGTTTAACAGAACTTGCAGAAGCTTTATCAAAAAAATTAGGCAAAAGATACTCTATGCAAAATCTATCCAATAAACTCAGAAATGAAACAATTACTCACCGTGAAATGCTCGTAATTGCAGATATTTTAGGATATGATTTACAATTTATCAGAAAAAAAGATAATCAATAAAAAAATTATTTTCTTGCAATAATTGAAAAACAAATTTGCAGATATCTTTTTTGAATAAGCTACAATTTTGTATTAAATAACTCACTTAACTTCAATATCTGATAAATTTTAAAATACAATAATCGCCACTTCCTTTTATCTTCTATCTTTGATAATAGTGAACAAATTTCAAAAAAACTTTTCCCTAAATCAAGAGAAACTAAAACAGAATTATGCTTAAATGATAATGCAATTCTTTTTGCCTTGTATGTTTCTTTTATTTCTTTAATTTGTTCCATCAAAGAGGGATTTAAAATATATCGTACCTCAATTTGGTTATCGGAATAAACATTAAATTTATAAAGCCAATCAACATCTTCTAATTTTACCGGCTCTAATTTTGTTATAGGAATAAAATCTTTTTCAACGATAATTGTTGTTCCATCAAACTTTTTATTAAGTCCGATGTCTATAGCTAATCCGGTAAAGACAGGAAAGGAATAAATTCCAGTACCTTTTTTAAGTGTAATATCTGATATCAAAAATTTGTTTCCATTACAAAAGCCGGAAATACTTTCCCCTGTATAAAACTCTGCCGGATTGAACGAGGGGAAAATCAATGATTCTTTTATTTTATCTTTTTCAATAATATCTTCTAAGAAATTCCAATTTAATGAGCCAAAAGATGATAAAAAATAGCTCATTACATTAATTTTTGCAAACCACTCAATACCTTTTTGCGCAATAAAATAAACAAACCACATTATAAAAATAAAATATAAAGAGTATTTTGTAAGCAATTGATAATGTGGCGTAATGATAAACTTATAAAATAGAAATAATATTACACATTCAATTATTATCACAATGAATAATACAATTTTTCGAATTTTTTCTACATATTTAAAATGCGAACAAGATAATTTGTATGCTGTCTCAAAGTTATTTTCAAATTCTGAAATGTTCATTTTTTTATTTTAATTGTTATTAAGAATTTTTGAATCGTTTGTTTAATTGACTTTTAATGGGTACAACTTTCGGCTCTTGCGATTACAATAATCGGAGAATAAGTCAATTTGGTTTGCGGATATTTTTTAGAATAACTGTCACAAAATTCTTTGACCTTTGTAATTGTCCAAGTCTTTTCAGAAAGAGAATTTACTCCGGTATTTTTCATGTGTGCCAATAATTCCAATGGAGTTTTAAATTTCACTTCTTCATAAAACTCTTCGCAGTATAAAACTTCAAACCCTAAATTTTTTAGAATAGCTTCAATCTCTCCCTTGGTCTTATATTTGAGGGTTAAACCTGTTAAAGATGTAATTTCTTTATAATTATCAAGTCCAAAAGTTGAAAATGCTAATATACCGTTTTTATCTAGTGAAAATTTTATTTTATCAATAGATTTTTCAAGATTATCAAACCACTGAAACATCGCATTTGAAATGATTAAATTCATTTTTTTTAACGGCTTAATCCTAGTTGCACTTCCACATAAAAATTGAACATTTGGAATAATTTTTTGTATATAAATTTTTGATTTCTCAACTAAATCATTTGCATAGTAGTTTTTAAAATTAATTTCTTTTGAGATTTTTTTTGTCAAAAGTCCGGTACCGGAACCTAATTCTAAAATATTTTCAAAATTTTTAGAAATTTTAGCTAATTCAAAAACCATTTTTGATGCCATCAAGTTTTGAACAGTGGCATTTTGGTCGTAATTTTTCATGCTTTTTTCAAAATGTTTTTTTATTAAATCTGATTGCATTCTAAAATCTCACTCCAACTGGAAAAATTATAAAACGGGAAATGTCCGTATGGCAAATTTATTATTTGAACATCATTTTTTTTGTGACTCGCTATTTGATTTTTCGGAGGAATAATTTTGTCAAAATCACTCACTATCGCCTTGTCATAAAACTTTTCATAAATTGTATTAGGATTATTTTTTATAAGATTATACAAACACTCAAGTTCTGAAACCCTATTTTCTATTGACCTTTTAACCGGACGTTGTGTGTACAAATTATATTCTTCTTCTGTTTTAAACACATTTTGATAAAATTTCCCTCGCAAACCAATTTGGGCATGTTTTAAAGTTAATTCAAACATCTTTACAGGTATTCCAAACTCATTATCCACGGGAGTAACTGTTCCGTTGATTACCATTTTTTGTGTAAAATCTGAAAACAAATCTTTTAACAAATATGCTACAAATACTCCCATTGACCAAGTTATAAGGATTTTATTCTTATATGAATTAATGTTTTTTAACTCTTCCGGAATAGCTAAATTGTTGTAATCATAAACAAACAAAATATCATAGTTTTGAGCAGATAAGTTTTGGAAAGGAATTTCATCAAAACTCCAACCTGCAAAAAATACAATTAAATTTTCATTATTTTGTTTATTTAGCCAACAGCACTTCATTAATTTTCTCCTTTAAAACAGTCAAATCTTTTTCTTGAATATCAGTCGTCAAAGATAATCTCAATCGAGAAGTCCCGACAGGTACGGTTGGAGGTCGAATAGGTAATGTGAAATATCCATTATGGAATAAGACTTCACATAAATCGACAGTATCTTTATTATCTCCAATTACAACCGGTATAATATGACTATCACTACCCATTTTTTTTGCAATTGATAGCATATTTTTTCGTTTTGCTTTGGTTTTAGGGAATTGATTTTCAATTATCCATTTTGTAAATGCAATATTTATTGGAGGAAGAGCCGTTGAAAAAATAAACGAACGAGATTTGTTAATCAGAAAATTTATCATCGTTTTTGAACCTGTGACAAAAGCCCCCATTGAACCAACTGATTTCCCAAATGTTCCGACAATCAAATCTACATCATCAATAATTCCTAATTCTTCTGCAACTCCAAGTCCCTTTTCACCAAAAACACCAAAAGCATGAGCTTCATCAATAATCATAATGCAGTTGTATTTTTTCTTTAATTTGATGATTCTTTTCAAGTCTTCAATGTCACCGTCCATTGAAAAAACACTCTCGGTAATAATAAATGCATTTTTATAATTTTTTCTTTCTCTTTCAAGTAATTTTTCGAGAGCCTCCATATTATTATGAGGAAATCTAAAAAATTTCCCGTCAGACAATCTCATACCATCAATAATACTTGCATGATTTAATTTATCAGAAAAAATCACATCACCTTTTTGATTTATGGCACTGGATATTCCGACATTTGCGTGATAGCCACTATTATATAAAAGAGTTGCATCTTTGTTATAAAGATTAGACAAAAGCTCTTCCAATTCTTTATAAACAGGGAGAGTTCCGGTCAAAAGTCTTGCAGAAGCACTTCCGAAAGAATATTTATTTCCTGCAAAATCTAAAAACTCTTGAGTAATTTTCTTATTATCAGCAAAATTTAAATAATTATTTGAAGATAAATTTAATAATTTCTTACCTCTAAAATAAATATATTTTTCGTCTTTTTTTTCAAAATTTTTCAAATCTCTGAAGTGAGAATGGTGCTTTAATTCGTCTAAAATCTTTTCATAATCTTCATACATAAACCCAATTTAGGACAAAAAGGATAAAAGTTCAACTTTTCCTCTTGTAAAAATCACATGTGTGTATGATAATATTGGTGTTATAAAGGATATGACATGTCAAATATTTTAGTTTACTCGCTGGAAGACAAAGTTTATATAAATTTAACCAACAGATGCACAAATGATTGTATTTTTTGTCTAAGAAAAGACAAAGATGATGTTTGTGGACAAAAGTTGTGGCTTGATAGCGAAGAATTTACCTCCGAAGATGTTATTAAACAATTGAAAAACTTTGAAATTCCGAAAGAAATTGTTTTTTGTGGATATGGAGAACCACTTTTAAAATTGGATATTTTGAAAGAAGTTGCAAAATATATTAAAGATAATTATCCAAATACAAAAATAAGAATTAACACAAACGGTCATGCAAATTATGTTTATAAAAGAAACATCGTACCTGAACTTGTTGGGTTGATTGATGAAATTTCAGTTAGCTTGAATGGTTCAACAAGTGAAGAATATGATGAACTTTCTCAACCAAAATTTAAAGGTGCTTATGATGAAGTTAAAAAGTTCATTAAAGCATGCTCAGAGTCAGGAATAAAAACAGATACATCAATTGTTGACGGATACAAAGGTCGCCGTTTGAATGTTAAAAAATGCGAAGAAATATCCGAAAGCTTGGGGGCTAAGTTGAGAGTTCGTGAGTGGATTGTAAACGGGTATTCATAAGAGGTTTTTATGCAAATAGGAAACATTCAACAAAATCAGCCAAATTTTAAAGGATCTATTTACAAAAGTTTTATAATAGATAAATCTAGAGCAAGTGCTTTAAAAACTATTCATAATGATGTTAGTAAAATGTTAAAGGATAAACCGTACGATTTATATATTGAAGAAAATTACGGTCCTCAAACTTTAACATTTTCATTAAAAAATTCTAAACCTAAAAATAAGTTCTTTGCATTGAACTTAGAAATGAAATCAGTTGTCAGTGATTATGCTAAATTACCTGCCAAAGAAAAACTTACGACGATGTATAAACGTACTGTAAATGATTTAATTGGCGATTACGAAAAAACACAAAGTTTCATTGATAGCTATCTTTTACCCCAAATAAAAATAAAAAATTGGTTGGGTAAGTTAGGTAAAAAATTCGGGGAAAAAGCTTCCGATAATAATGAGGTGTAGTGATGGAAATTCAAGGGATTCAAAATCAAACAAGTTTTAATGGGGTTGTAAATATTTCTGAAAATTTAAGCCCTAAAATGAGAAATGAAATATCAAAATCATTGAAAAATATTGATATTTCTAAAAAATCTTACGACTTATATATAAAAAATGTAGAAAATAACAAGTTTTTATCAATTGAAGCCGTAAATTCTAAATCAAACAACGAAAAATATACTGTAAAAATTCACGAATTTTTGCAAAAACAACCACTAATTAAAAATTCAATTGCAGAAGCAATGGAAAAATATGAAAAACTTTCTGCAATGCCAAATAAAACTTTCGAAAAAGTTATCTAGCGCAAGTAAATAAAACGATTACGTAAATAAAAAACTCACAAAAAAAAGAAAGGACAAAAAATGAGTATTTTAGACAAAATCATGAAACCGAAATCAATTGCGGTTATCGGTGCTTCAACAAAAGAACACACAATCGGTTCTGATATTATGAAGAGATTGCAAGAATACAACTTCAACGGTAAAATTTACCCTGTAAACCCAAAAGGTGGAATTATTGAAGGGTTACAAGCTTACACTTCTGTTTTAGAAGTTCCTGGTGAAGTTGATTTAGCTATCATCGTTGTTAATGCTAAATTCGTATTATCAACAATTGACCAATGCCACGAAAAAGGAATCAAAGGTATTTGTATCATCACAGCAGGTTTCAAAGAAACAGGTGCTGCTGGTGCCGAATTAGAAAAAGAATTAGTTGAAAAAATCCACTCTTACGGTATGAGATGTGTTGGTCCTAACTGCTTAGGTGTTGTTAACACTCACCCAGATGTTAGAATGGACGGTTGCTTCGCTGAATCACTTCCGGAAAGAGGAAACATCGGTTTTGTTTCTCAATCAGGTGCTTTAGGTGGCGGTATTTTGAACATCTTAAAAGACTTAAACTTAGGTTTTGCTCAATTCATTTCAATTGGTAACCAAGCAGATGTTAATGCTGAAACAGCTTTGGAATACTGGGAAAATGAAGAAGACGTTGAACAAATTCTTCTTTATATGGAATCAATTCAAAACCCTGCAAACTTCAGAAAATTAGCTTCAAGAATTTCTAAGAAAAAACCGGTATTAGCTTTGAAAGCCGGCAGATCAGCAGCTGGTGCTTCAGCAGCATCATCTCACACCGGTTCATTAGCAGGTGCTGATAAAGCAGCTAACGCTTTATTACAACAATCAGGTGTTATCAGAGAATACTCTTTGAAAAACCTATTTGCAACTGCAAAAGTTTTTGCTAACTGCCCGATTCCAAAAGGTGACAGAGTAGCTATTATCACAAACTCAGGTGGCCCTGGTATCATGGCTACAGATGCTATCAGTGAATACGGTATGCAAATGGCTAAAATTACTGACGAAACTAAAGAAAAATTAAGAAGTTTCTTACCATCAGCTGCATCAGTTAAAAACCCTATCGATATGATTGCTTCTGCTCCAATTGAACACTACAAGCAAACATTAGAAACAGTTATTGCTGATCCAAATGTTGATATGATTATCACAATCTACTTACCATTCTTAGGTTTGAAAGATATTGATGTTGCTCAAGCATTGATGGAAATCAAAGCTGAACACCCAGAAAAACCAATTATCGGGGTATTCATGACTAAGAGCGAATTCTTTACAAAACTTTCAAATATGAATGTTAATATGCCATTCTTTATGTATGCTGAAGAAGCTGCAGATGGTTTGAACAGATTAAATCAACAAAGATTATGGATGGAAAGACCGGAAGGCAAAACTCCGGTATATGATGTTGACCACGAAAGGGCTAAACAAATTATCAGAAAATCAATTTCTGAAGGCAGAGCTCAATTAACAACTCGTGAATCAATCGACGTTTTAGATGCTTATGGTATCAGAGTATGTAAATCAGGTTTTGCTACAACTGAAGATGAGGCTGTAAGTATTGCTAACTCAATCGGTTATCCGGTAGTTATGAAAATGACTTCAAAAACAACTTCTCACAAAACAGATGTTGGCGGTGTAAGAGTTAACATTCAATCAGAAGAACAATTAAGAGCTGAATATCAAGACTTAATTGCTAAATTAACAGAAAAAGGATTGATTGACGGTTTAGAGGGCGTAATTATCCAAGAAATGGTTAAAGGTAGCCGTGAAATGGTTTGCGGTATTGCTACAGATCCTCAATATGGTCCAATGATGATGTTCGGTTTAGGTGGCGTATTCATTGAAGTATTGAAAGACGTAACTTTCAGAATCGCTCCATTAACAGATGTTGATGCAATGGAAATGATTAAATCTGTTAAATCATACAAGTTATTAGAAGGTGCTAGAGGTACAAAACCTGCTCAATTGGATCAAATCCAAGAAACTCTAATGAGATTATCTCAATTAGTTCACGATTTCAGCTTCATTGATGAGTTAGATATTAACCCATTATTGATTTCTGAAAAAACAGGTGAAGGTATTGCAGTTGACGGACGTATCAAAGTTCGTATGGAAGAAGCTCAAAAAGCTTTAGTTTCAGCTTGTGGTGCTTGCAGCGGTTGCTGTCACTAATAAGAAGAGACCTTTAATAGATAATTTAAACCGGTCTTTAGAAATAAAGACCGGTTTTTACCCTTTGAAATTAAATTTTTCAAATATAATAGCAATTTTTTCTTCCTAAATGTTTTTATTAATGCATAGGGAAAAAATACAGAGAAAGGATTAAAATATGTCCAAAATTGGAAGAATGTACAATGCCGTAATAAGTGCGGCTTATGATAGACGTTTTGTGTCTAAAAATCCAAAGAATCTAAAAACTCCAATAGATTTGAAATTCCATGAATCCTTAGTAAAAACAACAGGTCCATCTACTAACAATCCAATTCAAGCAGCAAAAAGCTTTTTCAAAGCATACAAATTGAATTCATTGAGATTACTTAGAGAAGAAGTTATTAACTCTCAATTTAGAAATCCATCTATATTTTCAAAAGCTTTGAAATTTTTAGCAAAAGCTATTAGATAAATTCATCATTAAAAAAAGGCGGCGAAAACAAATGTTTTCGCCGCCTTTCTAAAAACATTAATTATTTATTTGCATAAAACAATGCTTTGAAAAATTTCACTAATCTGGTTGCAAAACTTGGTTTTTCATAACGAAAAACCGGCATCGGAGTAGATTTAAAACTTGTTTTAATTTTTTTATTCATTGCATTGTAATTATATTTGCTAATATCTGAAATATGTCTAAAACCATCAGTTATTTTAACCATTTTTTGTCCTTTATATTTTCTTCTCGATTTTAATAAAGCCAAAAATAAAAATTTTTGCTATTTTATTAATAAAATTAAACTTACCCTAAATATTTTTGCAAAGTCTCTTTATTAAAGACCTCAACACTATTTTTTGAATGAATAAATACCATACAAGTTATAATAGTTTTTAGAGTATCAAAATCTGAGAAAGACATTTTGTTTCTCAAATCGTCCATGTTATTTGCAAGAAATTCCATAATAATTGTTTTATCATCAAGAACAAGACTTGAAAAATAATCAAAAGATTCTTTTGATTTTATTCCTTCTAAATAAATAATATCCGGATCTTGGAATTCAATAAATCGTGCAGCTTTATCCATGTTGAAACCTACATTTTCATTAAATTCGCACTGATTAACCCCAGACAACTCGTATTTTGCAATACTTTCAAGAGTCATAATATTTTTAGTCTTAGATTTTGCCGCCTCTAATAATAGAGAGTAAATTACATGAGTTTTTCCACTCAAAGATGATCCGCAAACCAAGATAATTCCAGGAGTATCTAAAGCTTGTTTAATTTCGGATAATTCTGTTTTTGATGTAATAATCCTATCCAACTCTTTTGGTGGCTTATAAATCTTTAAGAAAATCCTTTCACCCATAATTGTTGGAAATGTTGAAACACTTGCAATTACAATTATGTTATCCACTTTAAAACAAAGTTTTCCCAATTGCGGAACTTCTGAAACAGACGGATCAAGTTCTGCCAATGTTTTTAATTTTGCAACAAAAGATGAAACTAAAACCGTAGGGATAATCCCTTTATTTGATAATTCACCTTGTTTTTTGAAGTTTACACCTAATCCTTCATCTTCACCTTGAAAAGTAACTTCGTGAATACCCTCTAAGATTGCTTGCTTTAGAATTGCACGGATAATTTTTTGAATGTGGTTGTCACTCAAATCTTCTTTGTGAAGTTCATCTTGCCAATCGTAGCCGGAATTTTCTTCTGTTGAGATATTCCCAACAGTTACGTCAATTTTATAAAACTCATCAATTTTCTTGAGTATACTCTCTTCAGAAGATAAAACCGGATCGATTTCACACTCTGCAGTTTCCATAATTTTGTCAATTGCAAACAAATCTCGAGGGTCTGCCATTGCAACTGTTAGGGTGTTTTCAATCTTAAATAATGGAATAATTTTATATCTTCTTGCATCAGAATAATTGATATATTTCAAACAATTCGGATCCAATTGATAATCATCAAGGTTCACAAATGGAGTATGAAGCTTGGATTCTAAAAATTTAATAAGTTTTTCTTCTGTAATAAATCCGGAATTTATCAATGCTTGCCCAATATTTATATTTTGAGCATTAGCAATCTCTTCTGCTTGTTCAACTACTTCATATTGAACAAGCCCTTCTCTAACCAAATCATATTTAAGAGTTTCCAGTGTTTTGTTTGTAATAATATTCATTTTAGTTTTCCGGATTTAAGTATTTTTGAACAGTTTTAACGACATCATCAAGGTCAAAAGGTTTAGTAATATATTCGTCTGCCCCCGTTTCTTCCCCGATAAGCTTATCTTCTTCTTGAGAACGAGCCGTAATCATTAAGATAGGAATATCCTTGTATTTTTTATCAAATTTTAGAAGACGACTTATTTTATAACCATTTATTCTTGGCATCATAACGTCAAGAATAATCAAATCAGGTTTAATTTCTCTTGCGAGCTTAAGTCCATCTTCCCCATTATAAGCACAATAACAAGTGTAGTCATAATTTTCTAATACGAATTTTAAACTTTCAACGATATCTTGCTCATCATCAACAATTAAAATCTTTTTCATAAGTTTCCTAATCTTTCTAATAATACTATTTAACTAAAGTATAGCATATTTCTTAATAAGCTTCTTTATTATTACAATATGTAACTATCCACTTATTGATTCTATTACTTCTTATCTTCTTTGTTATAATTACATACTTCAAGGCGGGATTGAGAATCTCAATTCCGCCTGCTATTTTCTATTTGCCTCTAAACTTTTTTATTAAGCTAACAATGCTTCAACTATTTTTGCATTTGTTTTTGCTCTTTGTACATTCAATAAATATTTTTCTACTTGTTTTTCAATTTCTTTTTCTTCAATTGATACACATTTTACATTATTTAATCCACTGATATAATCTGCAACTGTAACCATTTCATATTCGTTTCTCATTTTTTTATCCCCTAATCTCTTTTTTATTTCCCTTACATTTATATAAAGTATTTTTTGATTTAAAAATTGCTTATTTCATATTTAATTTTTATATATTTTGTAATATTTCTTAATATATTTTTGTGGTGCATATCATACTAGACTTTAGGTAAAAAATGAGATATAATATAGTTATAATTGGAAGTCAATGAGGATTGGTTAATTGAAATTATTTTGTAAAAAATCAGCATTTACACTTGCAGAAATAATGGTTACATTGGGATTGTTAGGGTGCATTGCAGCTTTAACATTACCAACTCTTTCATATAACTACAAAGGAAAAGTTTTAGAACAACAATTTCGTTCAACATATAGCGAACTTAGAGAAATTGGTTCTAGTTTGAATATTGAATATGGTGATGTTGGTGAATATGCTCAAAAGGACTATTCAAATTGGGATAGAGTTTTAATGACCCACCTTGGAGGAACACAAATTAGTGCGGCAAATTCAGACAGTAATATCGCCCAAGCAATGAAAAATATTTACAAAGATGGTAACGGTCCACAAGGTCCATTCATTTTTGACTTAAAAGGGCACCCTAAAACAACAGCTATGATTTGTGATAATGATGGTATATGGCTTGATAGAAAAGGCCGTATATGGACATTCAATGCTGAAAATAATATAGCCTGCGTTGATATTAATGGTATGGCTCCGCCAAATAGAATCAATGTAGATATTTTTGCATTCAAACCAATGTCTGCAAAAGAAATGGCCGTATGGAATTATAATGATAATGTAAACAATGCCAACAATTATAGTGGTACCATTGTTCCATGTGATTTGGATAGATTAAGTTCTGGAGCATCCCCAAATGGAACCTATGCAAATAACAATTTATGCCCAGGAGAAGGTTCAAAATGTTGGAATAGTGGTGGCACGGCATATGCCTACGAAAAAGGTTCAGGAACTGCTGTTGATGCTTGCCCATTCAATGAACCAGTTGAAAACATTGCTCCGCAAAAAAAGAATGCAAAAGGCGAAGTAACCGGCAATGGAACATCTTCCAGAGGACGAGTAATGACCACATCCAATAACTATTGGAAAGATTACATAGATTATAAATAGAACAAGTTTCAAAATTTCTTATGAGGGGAATTTTAAAACATTGAAGTTCTAAGTTAGGACAGAAAATTATGTTACTCTTACTTTCTATTCAGCCCTATTTTCTACCTAAGAAACCGGCCATTGATGGAGTCTTTGTTGGTTGATTATGTTCAGCTAAATATGTTTCTGCTGCGTTGATTTGAGTTGTATTACCTGTTTTTTCAGCAGCGGCTAAATCTTTTTTAGAACGTTTTTCTGTCATTTTTTCGCAGAAATCTGTAAGCCAAATAATCAATCCAGGAACAAGAACGATTGTTGATAAGAACCCAAATGAAGAATTACAAGTTCTTGCTTTGTTTAATAAACCATTATTTTCATGGAATAAATTATAGAATTTTTTGATTGAATCTGATTTTTGAGCATTAGCTTTCTTCAATACTTCTTTAATTTCTTTTGAAGTTGCATCTTTGAAAGATTTACCATTAAATGATTTTAAAATTTCATCAACACTTGCTTGAATCTTCTTATCACAAGAAAATGCTTTTTTAACATCTCCGCCACTTGATTCAATGAAATCCATAAATCCATTTACGCCACCTTTGTAATCTTCAAGGTGAGTATATTTTGAAGTCAATTGTTTACGAGATAATACACTGTGATGAGTATCGTTTGGATTTAAGTAATCAATAACTTTGTGCAAAGTATTGTGTCCGTCCATATTCTTTTTATTTAGAGCTAAACCTGTAATATTCGAGAATACATCAGAGAATACTCTTGATAAAGCTTTTGCGCCGAATAACAATGCTGTAAATGCTGTCATATCACGAACAACGATTTCACCATAATCATATTTATCTTGAGCATTTGCGAGTCTAGGTGGAATACAGAAACCGAATAACAATGTAGTCATTGCATTTGCGGACATAATTGGTCCATTAAGTTCAAAAATATCAGATACAGTTTTTGCACTTTTATTATTGAAAATCTTATCTCCAGCTTTTTCTAAGAATGAACCCATGCCTGTAAATGCAACATTCTTTTTACCAAAAGACGGATTATCACCTTTAACTTTTTTATCAGCAGGAACATTTCCATTTGCAGCCGGATTTGTATCGGCTACTGTACCTTGAAGTGCTGGATTGCCTTTCAATCCCATATTGTATAATTTAGGAATTTGTGTATAGAACGCTGCAACAGCACCAAAAATACCTAAGTTTGTTAAAATCCTTGAACCCATTTTGCGATTAGTTAATTTTTTAACAAAACTTTCAATATTTTCAGATTTTAAACCTTTTTTCAATTCTTCGTGAGTGTTTTTAACAGCATCGTCAAAGTAATCTGACATTGCGTTAACCATTTCACCTATACTACCGGTCTTAACTTTACCGTTAGATGCGGCAAATTGAACTGCCATTTCATCAACAGCACCACCAATTTTACCTTTTTTAAGCTTCATGAAATCATCAACAACAGAACCAACTTTAGATAAAGCTTCTTTTTTAGCTTTTTTATCAAGAGTTTTATCAGCCTTAATTTTTTCGATTTGAATTTGTTTTGCAGTTAAATTATTTGCAGTTTTTGAAATTTCATCAGCAGTCATTTTTGCCGAATCAGGCAAAACTGAATTGATACTTGTTTCAATTGCATTTGAGAAAATCTTTTTGTAAAAAATTGCTTTATTTGCAGTTCCGTTTTTGATTGCATCAGTATTATTTTGAGCAAATTCGGTAAACGGTTTTTGGAATCCGTCAATATAATTCAATTTAACATTATTGCCACGGCCAAAGTGTTTTTTGATTACATGAAGCATTGCAAGTGGAATTACAAATGCACTAGGACCAGTAATAATTTCTCTCAAAAATTCTTTTCTTGCTAAAGCCCAGTTCAATTGACGAACAGGTTTTCCGTCTTTACCGAGAACAACATTGCCATTTTCGTCTTTTTTATCATGAGCATCACGAACCAAACCTTTACCTACACGAGGAGTGATAAAACCTAATCCATCTTGAATAATAAATGAAGCAGGATAACCACCAGCCTCAATAGCATCCATCATTCCAACAATAATATTAGGTGAACCACCTCTAAATGATACATTCTTCTTTTGTAAATTGTTGCTTGAAGACGAATTATTTTTTATTTGAACTTTATTATTATTCGAGTTTATACTTGGTATTATCGGTTTTACTGACATGATCCCTACTAAAATTTCCAAATCTTCTACACATTATAAAAAAACAATTACTATAGTTTAATTGCCTTTTTGCTGGGTAATGTTTCAAAACTTTTACATTGTACACTAATTTTTAAAGTTTAAAACAAGTGTACTTATTATACTTAATCCTAAACAATTACGCAAGTAATATTTACTACAATCATAACATTTCGTAACAAAAATACATATTTGGTGATTTTATCAGTATTTGACAGTGTTTTATTTCTTGGTTAAACTACAAGAATGGAAGTGAATATAATCGGTGCAGGTTTAGCTGGTTCAGAAGCGGCTTTGCAACTTGCCAAAAGAGATATTAAAGTAAATTTATATGAAATGCGTCCAGTAAAAACTACCGGCGCCCATACAACAGAAGATTGTGCAGAATTTGTATGTTCAAATAGTTTAGGTTCTTATGACATAACAAATGGGAGTGGCTTACTTAAGCATGAAATGGAAGTTTTAGGTGGAGAACTTATTGAGATTGCAAAAGAATGCCAAGTTCCTGCCGGAAATGCATTAGCTATTGATAGGCACAAGTTTTCTCAGACGGTAACTAAAAAAATTGAGAAAAATCCTAATATAAATATAATTAGAAAAGAAATTACAGACATTCCAAATACTCCAACTATCATTGCATCTGGTCCTTTGACAAGTTCAACTTTTACAGACTCAATCAAAAAATTTACAAAGAGTGAATATCTTCACTTTTTTGATGCAATAGCTCCTATTGTTGAAATCGACAGTATAAATTTTGATATCGCTTTCTGGGCGAGTCGTTATGACAAAGGAGAAGCCTCTTATATAAATTGCCCAATGAATAAAGAACAATATGAAAAGTTTTATGACATCTTAACCCATGCTCCAAAAATTGAACAGCATGATTTTGAAAAAGGTGCAAAATTCTTTGAAAGTTGTCTTCCTATTGAAGTCTTAGCTTCTCGTGGGGTAGATACTCTACGCTTTGGTCCAATGAAACCGGTGGGATTAATTGATAAAAGAACCGGAGAAAAAAATTATGCAGTAGTCCAACTTCGTCAAGACAATTCTGCAAAAACATTATTCAATCTTGTTGGATTTCAAACTAATTTGAAATGGGGAGCGCAAAAAGAATTACTTCAATCCATCCCCGGACTTGAAAATGTTAATATCGTAAGATATGGTGTGATGCACAGAAATACATTTATAAATTCCCCAACTCTTTTAAACCCGACACTTCAAACAAGAGAAAGAAAAGATTTGTTCTTTGCCGGACAAATTACAGGAACAGAGGGTTATACAGAATCAATTGCATCTGGTTTATTGTGTGGAATAAATATGGCTAAATTATTAAACAATGAACCATTACTTGAACTTCCGCAGGATACAATGCTGGGCGCTTTGACTCATTACATTACAAATCCGGAACACACAAATTTTCAGCCAATAAATTCAAACTGGGGAATTGTTCCACCTGTTGAGCTTCCGAAAAAAGAACGCAAAAACAAAAAACTCAAGGGCGAACTTATGTCAAAACGCGCCCTTGAGTCTTTGAAAAACTACCTTGAGTTGGTATAAAAATTATTTCTTTATACGTCCCTATGTCCAACTTTTAATTTGTGATCAATAACAGCAGTTTTTTGATTTGCTTCAAGCTTGCCTGCAATCAATTGATAAGCCAAGACAGCACCTGATGCTACACCTGCAAGAATTTTACCCGATTTACCAATATTTTTCAGCGGGTGAATCAAAATGCTCTTTAATGTCGGGCCCTCTTTTTTGAATGCATTAGGTAAAGACTTGAATAACCAAGAACCAGATAAAAAAGCAGCCCCTGTCATTGCACCATAGAACAATCCCTTTAATGCTGAGTTTGCCATTTGATTAGCTACAGTAAAAAATTTCCAGACATTTGCAGCCCCATCTCTTAAAGTCTTCGGCTTTTTCATTTCCGGTAAATTTTGAGCCACCTCTTCCATTGAATTTTCAAAACTGTCAGGTATTGACTCTTTAATTTCCCCAGTTGTAAAATTTTGATCTTCCCTTTTGTTTCCGGATTGAATTTCTTCACCTGCTTTAAAACTTACTGCCGGATTAAAACCTACTTTTAGCATACACCACACTCCTTGTTGCTTGTATGAAAACACTAAAATAAAAATTTTTGTTATACCTACATAATTCTTTACATTCCGAATAACGATAATTGCGGAACTTCATCTTCATTATTTACCATTTTCTTTCGAGTTGCAAGGTTATTTGAAAAATCTTTTTGCATTTTTCTCATTAATTCTTCAGAACGTTTTACAACACTAGATGGTAAACCCGCCATTTTTGCTACTTGAATACCATAACTCTTACTTGCACCGCCTTGAACAATTTTTCTTAAAAATTCAATTTCACCGTTATTTTCAGTTATAGTAATTCTATAATTTTTAATTTGCGGGTATGTTTTTGTCATCACATTAAGTTCATGATAATGGGTTGCAAAAATACATCTTGCCCCTACTTTTGTTGCAATATATTCTGCTACAGACCAAGCAATAGCAACACCATCATAAGTACTTGTACCTCGGCCAATTTCATCTAACAAAATGAAACTTCTATCAGTTGCAGTATTCAAAATGAATGAAGTTTCAATCATCTCAACCATAAATGTTGATTGACCAAGAGTTAAGTCATCACTTGCTCCAACCCTTGTGAACACTTTATCCACAACTCCAAGTTTTACATAATCAGCAGGAACCCATGACCCGATTTGAGCCAAAATTGCAATCAAAGCATTTTGACGCATATATGTTGATTTCCCAGCCATATTCGGTCCTGTCAAAATCATAAATTGGGTAGAATCATTTGTAGATTTTGATTTTAAATCTAAGTCATTTGGAACATATTCTCCAAGAGGAAGAATTTTTTCCAAAACGGCATGACGTCCATTTTTAACAATAAAATCATCAGATTCATCAATTTCAGGTTTACAATAATTATTTTCAACTGCAATTTCAGATAACGAGGTTAATACATCGACTTTTGCTATACAATCAGCAATTTCACGAATTTTTGAAACAAATTCTTTTGAATATTCCCTAAAATCAGTAAATAATTTATATTCAAGTTCTGTTGATTTAAATCTTGCAGATAAAACATCATCTTCGTGGTGTTTCAATTCATCAGTAATAAACCTTTCTGCTCCGGTAAGTGTCTGTTTTCTAACATAACTTTGCGGAACCATGTTTAAGTTTGATTTTGTAACTTCAATAAAATATCCGAAAACTTTATTATAAGCGACTTTTAAATTTTTAATTCCGGTGCGTTCTTTTTCTTCTTCTTCAAATTTTTGAAGCCATTCTTCGCCACCTGTCAGCAAATCTCTGAAATAATCCAATTCTCCACTAACATTTGGTTTAATAATTCCACCCTCTTTTAATAGAATAGGAGGATTATCAACAATTGTATTCTCAATAACTTGTGTAAAATCTGCGATTTCTTCTTGATATTCACGAATTGGAGCGAACATATCATATTCTAAATCGACCGTTTCTTCTAAAAGTCGAGGAAGCATTGATAATGATATTTTTAAACCGATAAAATCTTTAGGACTGGCAGAACCGTTACTCATTCTTGTTGCAAGTCTTTGAATATCATAAATTTTTTCCAATGATTCTGCTAAACTATAGCGAACATCTGATTTTTGAACAAGTTCTGATACTGAATTTTGGCGAGCTATAATGTCTTCAACTCTTTTTAATGGCTGACAAATCCAGTTTTTCAAAAGTCTTGCGCCCATATTTGTTTTTGTTTTGTCTATTGCCCAAAGTAATGAACCATATTTATTTTTTTCACGTAATGTCTCAACAAGTTCAAGATTTTTTCTTGTCGCTGCATCTAAAATCATATATTCAGAAAGTTCATAAGCTTCAATTCTATCAAACTTCGGCATATTTCCCTTTAATGTTTCCCAAATATAAGCAACTAAAGCTCCTGCAGATCGAAATCCAAGAGGATATTTTGAATATCCGTAACTCTCTAAACTTTGAGTTTTAAAAACTTGTTTCAAATTGTTTTGAGAAAATTCGACATCAAAAACAGATGGAGGGATTTTAGAACAATTGTATCTTTTTGTAACTTCGTCCGGCAAGTTTATAACTTCATCAGGTACAATTTGAAAGGGTTTTATGTCTTGTTTAAGGCTAGGGGCAACAACTTCTGATGGGTTTAGCCTTGCAAGTTCAGCCATAACAAGATTTAAAGATGCTTGAGTTACTTTGAATTCTCCGGTTGAAATGTCCGTGTATGCAAAACCAAACAAACCACTTTTTTCATCTTTATAAATTGCACAAATATAGTTGTTTGAATTTTGGTTTAAAAGATTACTTTCTGTTAGAGTACCAGCAGTCACAACCCTTGTTACACCACGTTTAACAAGACCTTTTGCGAATTTTGGGTCTTCTAATTGGTCACAAATTGCAACTTTATAATTTTTATGAACAAGTTTTTCCAAATAAGCATCAGCAGCCTTAACCGGAATGCCTGCAAGAGGAACTCTTCCAAGCTTTGCACCAGCATCTCTGCCTGTTAGAGTTAGTTCCAACTCTTTAGACATAATTAATGCATCTTCGAAAAACGTTTCATAAAAATCTCCTAAACGATACCATAACAAAATTTCCGGATTTTCCTGTTTAATTTTCAAGTATTGTTGCATTACAGGAGTGGTATCTTCTAAATTAACTTCCCAACTTTTTATGTGATTGATTTCAGTTTTGCTCATATTATAATATTCATATAAAAACGAGAGGATTTCAATATGGGTTGTTTAAAAAATATAACACGAGCGATTTTCTTAACTGTTGTTATTGTTGGTTTTATGGCATTTGGCGGTCAAGATTGGATAAAAAAACAAGTTAATGATTATATTAACCCAAGTAAAGATGTTGTCCTTGAACGAGCTCAAAAAATCGGAGATTTTTCAAAGGTTAATAAAGAATTTGAAATTGAAAAAGCTGCCGGTGTTTTAGGTTACAATGCTGTACTTGCAGAACACAAAGCAAGCGGACAAAAATTGTTGGTTGTAGATTCTGGCAAAAAAGTTGTTCTATCTCAAGCAGATATCACATCACCAAATGTTGAAGATAAAATTAAAGCGGCAATTAACAAAATAAAATATCAATCTGCAGCAATTGAAGAATTCCACGTTACGGAACGAGGAACAATGAAATCTTATGGACAAAAAATTCCGTATGTGAAATTTACAGCAAAGGTTAAAAAATTACCAATTGGTGAAATTTCCGGAATCATTTCTGTTGTTAAAGACGAAAAAGGTAATGACAAAATCTTGGTTTCTGCAAATGAAAAAAATAAATATTCTCAATTAATTACAAATGAATTCTTTAAAGAAATAAAATAAATTATTCCACATGTAACAAAATATTACAAATTGTTTCTTATTTTCTAAAGTTCTCAAGGGGAAATGCCGTATTTAAGATTAAAGGATAAATAATTCGAAAGGATTTTAGAAAACAATGGGATTGGCAACTGAACAAGCAAGATTTTTATGCATAACAGCAAGAAAGGCTGATTGTGAATATAAATCAACTGAAATTGCTCAACAAAAACTTGAGATTACAAATCAGTTGTCAAACGTTTCAGCTGATTACTCTAATGCTTTGAATTCAACAAAATTAATTTGGCAAAATGATGCAACAGATAGAACTGCAAATGTAACTTATAGCTTGTTAATGACACCGTCTGCGTATAATGATTACAACCCATATTTTGTAACAACAGCATCTGGTGCAATTGTATTGAATTCAGAATATGCAGCAGCAGCTAAAGCCGCTGGTATTTCAAAAGCCGGAGGCATTGGTTCTTCAAGCAGCCGTGATAAGTTTATTCAAGAACTTGTTGGACAAGGTATTGTAACGGATAATACGGCAAAAGAAATTATTAACACTCCCAAAACAAATTGGAATCCGTCAGCAGGTATGGGTGCAACACCTATGGACAAAGCAGAAACTTCTGCTATGCAATTGTCTGATTTGATTTTAAGTGATGCAATTGGTAAACAAAAAATCGATTGGACAGCTTTATATGTTGATTCTGCAAACGGCGAAATTTCTGAAACTGAATACAATAAACATTTATCCGATTTAAAAGATAATTTAATCACCGCAAGACAAACCGTCTTATATGATAATGATGGAAATGTAAGAACAGAAGATACCTCAGATACCGCTCAAACTACTTATGCGGAAAAAATTCAACAATATGAAACTGATATTAAAAATGCAAAAACTGAAGGTCGTGAAAACGATTACAACCGATTGTTAGCAGAAAAGAAACAATATATTGCAGACAACCCTGTAAAAGCTGCAACGTATGATATTGCAGCATATAAAGCTAAGTATCCAAAAGCTACAAAAGTAAAAGGCTTTGATACTATTAAAAATAAATTCCAAACTTCTGAAACAAAAGTAGCCTCAACAACTCTTTCTAAAGTAAACAACAAGAGTATTGTTAGCAGCGGAATTACAGTTGTTAAAAATGGTATTATCAATAGCAATTCTTCAGATATCAGAGATATGGATATCGGGGATATTTTATCTGGTGACGTAACATTAATGATTAGAAATAATGATAAAGCAGCATCTGCGGAAGCTATGGCAAATTTAGGTCAAAACTTATTATTAGCAATAGCAAAAGTTTTAGGTTACGGTCAAGATACAGGTATAGGTTTGAATATTGATGAACCATCAAGAAAAGCGTTAGAATATGCTTATACAATGGTTTCAAACACATATCTCCGTCCAGGAAATACTATTGCTAATGCGGGAAGAGATTCTGACAGTGCAATGACAGATAACAGTGCTTATGCAAACGCAACCAATAATAACCGAATTGGTCAAAATTCTGATGGCACTTATACTGCATTGAGTTTATCAAATATGTTATCATCATTCTTAACCTACTATGATAACGCATTAAATGGTACAAATTCTAACTATGTTGTTGGTAAGAGTGTTGAAACATCAAACTTTGTAACTGACGATAGCGGATATTATTATATAGGTAAAGAATCTGGAACATCAGCTTCTCAAATAGAAAGATTAGCAGATTTCTTTGATGAAATTTACAACAATATCTGCGAAAAAGGTTGGAGAGAAGATTCTTCAATTGATGATGAAGAATACATGACAAGTGCAATTAAAGATGGCAGATATGCAATGGCATCTTTAAATAATGATGGATATTATTACCAAACAAGATATAACGAAACAGGTTATATGGAAGAAGTAACAGATGATGATGCTATTGCAAGAGCAGAAGCTGAATTTACAAGAATGAAATCTGAATTGACCTATAAAGAAGATTCAATTGATTTGAAATCTAAAAAATTAGATGCTGAAATTTCAGCACTCTCAACGGAGTACGACACAGTTAAAAACTTGATATCAAAGAGCATTGAAAAAACATTCACAATGTTTTCGAGCTAGTAAAATATAAATAGCAAAGTTTCTTATGACGGATTTTATAAAATCCGTCATTTTGTTTATTTTATGATTTAAAAAGTTGTTGGATTTTCTATCAATTTCATGTGAATTTGTTTTTTTACTTTTAATATTATGTATTTTGTACTGCCAAAATATCCTACAAACATTATTGATGATGCGCAAATCCAAGCAATTGGACCGGCATAAAACATTCCGATATATCCAAATTTGACAGACAAATATATTGCTGCAAAGACACGAGCAAAAAGTTCAAATAAGCATGCCATAAATGGGAAGAAAGTTTCACCCATGCCTTGAAGTGCATTTCTATATATAAAGATTTGACCTAAGAAAAAGTAAAATATAGTACTTATTAACAAATATTGGTGAGCAACACTAATTACATGCTCTGATGCAGTTCCAATAAATTCACCAACAATATTTGTTCCCCAAATTCTCATAATAAAAGCCATTATAATACTTATTACCAAATTTATTGTTGAAGTTTTTATAACCCCTAAACGAATTCTTTTGAATTTTTTAGCTCCAAAATTTTGTGCTACATAAGCTGCTAATGCAACACCAAATGACATCATAGGAAGAGTTGCAATTTGTTCAATTCTAAGAGCCGCTGTTAAAGCCGCAATCACGTCAGCTCCGAATGTGTTGCACACCCCTTGAATAACAATGATACTTATACCAATCAATGAAAATTGAAAAGCCATTGGTAAACCGACATTCAAATGCTCCCACACTGATTTCCAAAAATCTTTGTTTATTTTAATTTTCCAATCTTTCTTTGATAGACACAATACTGGAAACTTATATTTGATAAGAATCAAACACAAAATAACTGAAAGTCCTTGGGACAAAATCATTGCAACCGCAGACCCCGGAACCCCCCAATGCAAATCCTTAACAAAGTATATTGCAAGAATAATATTTGCAATTGATGAAACAATTAGATAATATAATGGCGTTTTGCTGTCTCCCAAAGCTCGGATTATACTTGCTAACATATTATACATAGTGGAAATAATTAAACCGATAATAACTATTTCCACATACCAATACGCATCATGATAGATTTCTTGTGGAACACGCATCGCATGTAAAATGGGATTCATAAAAACAGTTGAAAATATCGAAAATAACACCGTTACAATCGTACTAAGTATCGTTGAAACAACAACAGAGTTTTTTACCCCATCTAAATTCTTTGCACCATATCTTTGCCCTGTAACAACGGCAAAACCATTTGTTAATCCGACAATCACAAACATTACGAGAAAAAATAGCGGTGCGACGGCACCAATTGATGCAAACTGTTTAACACCCAGTGTTCTTCCGACAATAACCAAGTCCGCAACATTATATAATTGTTGAAATATGTTTCCGATTAGTAGTGGAATTGAGAATAAAATTATGTGTTTTAAGGGACTACCCTTTGTCATATCTGTAATCATAAGTCGTTCTCTCTTTATTATTTTATGAGGTAAAACTATTGTTGAGTGTATTTTTTGCCTAAAAGTTCGTCTGGCATAAATTGTTGGTCATAATCCGGATTATCAGGGGTGTAAACATATCCAACCCCAAATCCATATTTTGACGCATCTTTATAATGAGCATCTCGAAGATGCATTGGAGGTGCAAAATCAAGTCCTGCTGAAATATCTGAAAGAGCTGAATCAATTGCACAAACTGACTCATTTGACTTCTTTGCTCTTGCAACATAAATTACAGCCTGAGCAAGAGGAATTCTTCCTTCCGGAAGTCCTAAAAGTTCAACGGCTTTATATGCATTTAGCGCAATATTAAGTGCATTCGGGTCCGCATTCCCAATATCTTCTGAAGCACAAGTAATCAGTCGTCTTGCAATAAATCGAGGATCTTCACCGGCAACAATCATTTTTGCGAGATAATAAATAGCAGCATCAGCATCTCCACCCCTCAAACTCTTTTGAAAAGCAGATGCACAATCATAATGTTCTTGTTGAGAATATCTTGTATTTCGTTGTTGGCAAATTTCTTCAATCGTTTTGACTGTTAAAATTCGTTTATTATCTTTTAAATCACTGGCGAAATATGCATTTTCCACAATATTTAATGCATATCGGGCATCACCTCTTGCAAGATTTATAATAAAATCCAAAACTCCGCTTTCGCATTCCATAAGTGTGTAGTGAGTTGCAAGATAACTAAATCCTTTTTTAATAATTTTTGCCATACTTTCATCATTTATTGGGTTAAGTCTTACAACTTGAACTCGGGAAAGTAAAGCCGGAACTACTTGAAAAGACGGATTTTCAGTTGTTGAACCAATCAAAAATAACGTACCATTTTCAAGATGAGGTAAAAGTGCATCTTGTTGAGTTTTTGAATACCTGTGAATTTCATCTATAAACAAAATTGTTTTTTGTCCTGCTCGAAGAGATTCTTTTGCTTTTTCAACAGCATCTTTGATATCTTTAACACCAGATGTTACAGCAGAAATTTCAATAAAATTAGCGTTCGTTTTTGTTGCAATAAGTCTTGCTAATGTTGTTTTTCCACACCCTGGTGTGCCCCAAAAAATCATTGAAAACAATCTATTTGTTTTCAGCAAGTTCAAAATCGGACTATTTGGAGAAATCACATTACTTTGCCCTAAAAAATCTTCAATTGTCTTTGGCCGAAGAATTTCTGCTAAAGGTATTTGTTTATTTTGGTTTTCAAGTTCCGTAAATAAATTATTCATAGTATAATTATAGCAGGGGTAAATTTATTTTACAAAGGAATATTTATTTTGAATAAAAATTTTTGGATTGTTATAGTTTCAACATTTTTAATTTTGACAGGAATATTTTTTATCTTTAGCAAAAAACAAGATAATAACGAAGTTGTCTTTTGGACTTTGCAAATGAATGACTTTGCTCCATACATAAACGGAGTAATAAAAGATTTCGAAACCGAAAATCCAAATATAAAAATTAAATGGGTAGATGTTCCTTTTTCTGAAGGAGAAAAAAGAACTCTCGCATCTGTGTTGAGTGATAATCCCCCAGACTTAGTAAATTTAAATCCGGATTTTTCTTCAACATTGGCTCACAAAGGTGCATTATACGAAATTCCACAAAGCAAAACATTACAATTTAATCAAGAAATTTTAAATTCATTAAAGACCAATGGAAAAATTTATTCTATTCCTTGGTATGCAACTAGTGCTATCACAATTTATAACAAAGTACTAATTAATAAAGCAGGAATCCAAGTACCAAAAACATATTCCGAAATTGAAAAATTTGCACCAATTGTTAGAAAAAATACAAATGCATACATCATACTTCCAAATATAACAGAAAACGATACTATGTTAAAAATCCTGAATAAATATGGAATTACAAATTATACACAACTGGCAACTGATGACTCAGTACATGTTTTCAATATGTTTAAATCCATGTATGCCAAAAACTTAATACCCAAAGAAACGGTAACAATGACTCTTCAAGAATCCTTAGAAAAATATATGTCCGGAAATATCGTTTTGCTTGGTGCGGGAGCTAACTTTTTAAATATGATAAAAGAAAATGCCCCATCAACTTACAAAACAACAGATGTTGCACCTCAAATTGTTGGAGAACTTGGACAAAATGATTTTTCTTTGATGAATTTTGTAATCCCAATAAAATCAAAACATAAAGAGGAAGCATTAAAATTTGCACTATTTTTAACAAATAACAAAAATCAGTTAGAACTTGCAAAACTAACTAATGTTCTTGCTGTAAACGAAGAAACGTTACAGAATGATTTCTACACAAAGTATGATAAAAATGATTTGATGTCTAAAGCGAGAGTTATTAGTGCAAATCAATTAAACAAAGTTCAACCGGTTTTTAAAACTCAAAAAGGACAAAAAGATATAAACAATTTAATCAATGCTTCCGTTCAAGAAATACTTTTAGGGAAAAACGATACTAAAAAAATCTTAACTAAAACCGCAAAAGATTGGAAATCACTAAACGATTAATATAAAAAAGGAGAAATAAATGAAAGCTGTAGTATTTACAAAAGATAACGAACTAAAACTAGTTAATGACTACAAAAAACCAATTCCTAAAAGAGGGGAAGCTTTGGTAAGAGTCACATTAGCAGGTATTTGCAATACTGATTACGAAATCACAAAAGGATATATGGGATATGACGGGATTTTAGGTCACGAAGCCGTTGGTATTGTTGAAGAAGTTAACGGAGATGACAAATCTTTAGTCGGGAAAAGAGTTGTGCCTGAAATCAGTTATGGCTGCAAAGATCCAAACTGCCCTTGGTGTGCTGAAAAATTATACCGCCACTGTCCTGATAGACACACTTTAGGTATCTTTAGAAAAGATGGTGTCTTTGCAGAATATTTCACAATGCCAACAGAAGTATTATTTGAAGTACCTGAAAATGTTCCGGATTGCCAAGCCGTATTTGTTGAACCTCTTGCAGCAGCTTTAGAAATTACAGAACAACATCACATCAAACCATTTGAAAAAGTCGTTGTTCTAGGTGACGGTAAATTAGGTTTGATTACGGCACTGGCACTTAATGCTCAAAATATTGATGTTACGTTGGTCGGAAAACACCAAAATAAACTTGATATTGCAAAGGGGCAAGGAGTTCAAACTTCATTATTAAATGATTTCCAAATTGAGAAGAAATATGATATTGTAGTTGAAGCAACAGGTTCTATTTCCGGATTTGAAACAGCTTTGGCATTAACTAAACCACGAGGAGTTTTAGTTTTGAAAAGTACAGTTGCAGCATCAAAAGAATTCAACTTAGCACCAATCGTAATTGATGAAATCACTGTTTTGGGTTCTCGTTGCGGACAATTCCCTGCAGCATTGAGAATGCTAAAATCTGAAAAAATTGACTTCTCACCACTAATTTCAGCTAATTATTCAATTGATGATGCAATTGAAGCTTTTGAAAAAAATAAAGAAAAAGAAACCTTAAAAGTTCTTTTGCAATTTTAGTTTGGAATAAATCGAAATGAGAACAAATATTTATGCCATTACTGACTCTCATCAAGAAAGCAGGAACTTGTGCAAATTGTTGAGCGGAATTTATAATTACGAAAAGGGATTGAATAATCCCTTTTTAGTATTGGATTGCGGAGATTTGTTTAAAGGGATTTATGATAAAGATTTGTCCGTAAATTCTTATATCAAATTAAAACAACTACTTCCACAAGCTCAAATTGTTATAACATTAGGCAATAATGACTTTGGATTTTACCAACAGGATTTTGAGTATTTGAAATCAACAATTGAAAAATTCAAAGAAAATGGTATTTATTTTGTTTGCGGAAACATTTTTGATGAAAAGACAAATGTTCATTCCAAGCTTGTACCGGAATATAAAATTTTAAATATAAACGGACAAAAAATTTTAATAACCGGCTTTTGTGTAAATACAGCTTGTGCAAAAAAATTCGGATACAATTTAGTTTCACCTGTTGAATGTTTTGAAGAAGTTATAAAGACTGTCAATGAACCTTATGACAAAATTATTGTTCTAAGTCACCATTGGTACCCTTATAGCAAGGATTTGAAAGAATTTGCGACTTCTATTGGAATAAATATTGACTTGATAATCGGCGGACACGAGCATTCACCAATTAAAGCAGATTTTGAAAATAATATATTTTATCCTTTTTCATTTGCAAGAAGCATGTACAAAATGACGTTAGATGAAAAATTTGAAAATATAGAAGAACTTCCGGTGGAAAATTTTGAAATTCTTCCAGTTTTTGAAAATCCAATTAAAGAGTATGAAAATAAAACACACCTACTTGATAAAGTTGCAGACAGAGTTTTAGATTTGCCTAAAAAATATTCTGAATTTTGTCCCCTTGGAACTTTTATATCTGATAATATGCGCAGAATTGGCCAAACAGATATTGCATTTCATTCTACAGGCTATACGATGGCACCTCTATTTTTAAAAGATAGCCCCATAATTACAAATTATGACCTTAAACGAGTAATTTGCGCAGGAACTGAAATTGAAAAAATAAATATTACTGTAGAACAATTGAAAAACGTTTTTGAAAATGCAACAAAAAACAGAATGTACAAAAATCAAGGAAATTCAAGATTTATTCAATGTTCTCAAAATATAAAAGTAACTGGCATTGGTGACGAAGAAAATAAAACTTATAAAATCGTACAAATAGAAATTAATGGAGAAAAATTGTTAGACGAAAATACTAATCCTCTTGATAATTCAAAGACTTTCACTGCAACTATTGACCCATATATTGGCAAAGGGGAACAAGGTTTTGAAGTATTGAAAGATATTTCAAAAACAAAAATATTGATTAATGGGAAAGGAGTAAAAATCAATGATTTATTTAAAGATTCTCTACTATCTTATGCCCAAAATCCACCTCAAAATCCTGAATATCCAAAGGCAATAATGGTTGATTTGTAAATATGGTGTAAAATAAAAGTTTTTATGCTATAATGCAACTATATTGTTTAATAAGGAGACATATTTATGCATACAGAAGAAAGAACATTTGTTGCAGTCAAACCTGACGGTGTACAAAGAGGACTAGTTGGCGAGATTATCAAAAGATTTGAAACCAAGGGTTATAAAATTGTTGCATTAAAAATGATTCAAGTAACTGATGCTCAAGCAAGAGCACATTATGAAGAACATAAAGACAAACCATTCTTCCCTAATTTAATCAAATATCTTCAAAGCGGTCCGATTGTCGCAATGGTTGTCCAAGGGTATAATGCTGTTGCAGGTGTTAGACATCTTATGGGTTCAACAGTTCCGGATCAAGCAGAAGTTGGAACCATCAGAGCTGATTTTGCACAAGTTAAGGAATACAACATTGTTCACGGGTCTGACAGTTTGGAAAGTGCAGAAAGAGAAATTAAAATCTACTTTACAGAAGATGAAATTTGTAAAACTTCAAAATCAATGTCTGAACTTGTTGTAGAACATTTAGATGCATAGATTTTTATTGATAAATTGTGAAATATTAGCCGAAATAATTTTATTTCGGCTTTTAAAATAAGGTTAAGTATGAATTATATTTTTTACTTTTTGATAGTTATATCTGTTGTCGTTGGAGCAATTAATGGTAAGCTCCAAGATGTGGTGAATTCTATTATGTCTGGAGCAGAATTGTCTGTCAAAATAGCATTTTCTTTAATTGGCATTATGGCTTTTTGGCTTGGTATTATGCGGATAGCAGAAAAATCCGGACTAATTGCTTTTATTTCAAAAATTCTTCGTCCTATAACAAAAGTTTTGTTTAATGAACTACCACCGGATTCTCCTGCTATCGGAGATGTTGCAATGAATTTTACGGCTAATGCTTTTGGACTTGCAAATGCGGCAACACCTTTTGGAATAAAAGCAATGGAAGAATTACAAAAAGAAAGTAACAATAAAACAACTGCAACAAATTCTATGTGCCTGTTTTTAGGAATGAATACTGCAGGTTTTCAGCTTATACCAACAACCGTTTTAGCTGTTCTTGTTGGAATTGGTTACAAAAATCCGACAGAAATTATTGCACCAACTCTTTTAGTTACAACAATTGCGTTTGTTTCCGCAATTATTATGGCAAAAATAGGACAGTACTTGAGCAATAACACATTAAAATTAAAAAAAGTTAAGGAGGAAGTAAATGACTAAAATCCTTAATTTGATTTCACTTTGGGCTTTGCCTGTAATTATCTTAACGGCATTAACTTGCGGAATAATAAAAAAAGTTCCGATTTATGAAGAATTCACAGAGGGAGCAAAAGACGGTTTTAAGATTTCAGTCAAAATTATCCCTTACTTAGTGGCAATCATAGTTGCAATTTCAATGCTTAGAGCAAGCGGAACAATCGAAATACTTGCAAACCTTTTAGCTCCGGTTTTGACGAAGTTTAATATTCCTGCTGATACTTTGCCATTGATGATTGTTCGCTCTTTATCAGGTTCAGGAGCTTTAGGAATATTTTCTGATATCGCAAATAATTTAGGTCCTGATTCTTATGCAACAAAACTTTCAGCAATAATGGTCGGAAGTAGCGAAACTACATTCTACGTGCTTGCAGTTTATTTTGGAGCTATTGGAATAAAAAAAATCAAATACGCTCTTGTTGTAGGGTTACTTGCAGATTTAGTCGGAATTATTGCAGCAATTTCAGTTTGCCATTGTATGTTTGGCTAACATCAAGCCAACTTTGTGTGTATTCATTTATTTCATTTTTGACAATTTCACGAACTAAAGTTGCATAATTAATATTAATACAGTCTAACTTTTCAAGTCTTTCAACAACATAACCTTTGCTACCACAGTTGTGACAAAAATTCTCTAATGGAACGACTTCACCATTTCTGACTGTTGCAACTTCTTTCATTCCACAACATGCACAACGAACCAAATACCATTGATTTTCAACCAATTCCCCGCAATCTGGACAATAGCAAATGTCTTGATCAATTGGTACATTATTGTGCTTGCATTTTTTTGTTAATCCAAATATCTCACTCCAAATCATACCCTATATTTAATGATAATTTTTATTAGGTCAAATATTTTAAACATCAAATTGTTTAATTATTTTGTATATGATTTGTTTATTTTCGCTAGATTGATTTTTTATAATATTCAAAATTTTAGTTTCCAATTCGGTCTCATCAGCAAAATAATCAAAATCAAAGAAATCTTCAGGACGGATAGAAAACGTTTCAATAATATTAAGTACAGTTTGCATTGATGGATAACTTTTTCCATTTTCAATGTTACTTAAAGAAGATGGTTCAATTCCGATTTTTTCACTAAAAAATTCCTGTGTAAGCCTAGATTTCTTTCGTATTTCTTTAATTTTTTGTCCGATTTGAAATTTGTTGTCTTTCATAAATTCTCCTACTTTTGATAGGATAAATTCAGTATATAGAAATTTACATAATGTAAACACCATAGATAATTTGACATTATAGTGTATACTAGATAAAATTATAATGAGAACAATATATTTTAAAAAGGTTTATTATGTTTACATCAAATTTTATAAAAAGAAATAGCGGTTTCACACTCGCAGAGGTTTTAATCACCCTTGGCATAATAGGTATAGTAGCAACAATGACAATACCAAATCTTATTACTAACTATAAAGCCAAAAGACTTCATACTCAATTTTTGAAATCTTATTCTGTTTTACAACAGGCTTTCAAAATGATGGAGAATGATGATATTACAATTGAACCACGTAAATATGGAAGCCCCGAAAATAATCCAGAATTTTTTTATAAAACATTCATGAACTATCTACAAGCGCCAATTGATTGTGGAACAACAGATTATGGAAATTCAAATTCATTACCTTGTTTTCCTTTTAGACACAATGATGATGATAAAAAAACAGCCTATAAATCGTATGATGGGAAATCACTTGTTAGTGTTTATTGGTTAGATGATGGAGAAATTGCACTACAAGATGGTACTCTTTTATTATTTGAAAATTATGATAGAATTTGGATTTCAGTAGATTTAAATGGTTACAATAACCCACCAAATCGTTTAGGATATGATTTATTTACTTTCCAATTTATAGATGGAGAACTAAAAACAATGGGCGATAGAGATACAGATTATACTGATATGAATAAATACTGCAATCCTAAAATTACAAATAGTCTTAATGGTATAACTTGCGCACAAAAAGCTAAAGAAGATACTGACTATTTTAAAAAGCTTGTAAATGAATTCAAATAAATATGTTAACAAATGTAACAGAAAATCTTAACTCTGAAATTAGGCATTTTCAAAATACTTTATATAAGTAAGAGAGATAAAATAAGAAGAGGTAAGAGATATGTCTATTGCAAATTTACAAGAAAAGTTGTTATTTTACACAAGACAAAAAAGTCGAATCAACTTGCAATTGTCAAACATTCAAATGAATCAATTATCAGCTACAAGGTCATCTGCTACTAAACAGCAAGAATATAACCAAAAACTTTCAGCTCTATACTATGACGAAGATCACGGTTACGGAACTGATGAATATTCAGAAATGCTTTTGGAATTACAAAATGACCACGAATTTGAAATGGCAAGCATAAATTCTTGGGAATCTGAACTTGAACTTCAAAAAGAAAATCTAGAAACTCAATTGAATGAAGTTTCTAGTTATGAAAACACTTGGCAAAAATTATTACAAACAAATATTAAAAATGAATTTGCTTATGGAGGTACTGGCAGCAAGTAAAAACCAAAACTTAATAGTAAATTACAAAACAAAAGACACAGATTATACAATCTGTGTCTTTTGAACTCTTATAAATTATTTTAAACCTATTTACCAGATTTAGAAATAATTTCTTCTTCGATGTTTCTAGGAACTTGTTCGTAGTTATGGAATTCCATAGAGAATGTACCACGACCCTGAGTGTTAGATCTCAAATCTGTAGCATAACCAAACATGTTAGCTAATGGAACAAGAGCTCTTACGATAACGTTTCCTGTATTACCTTGAGGTTCTTGACCTTCAACTCTACCACGTCTTCTAGAAATATCTCCGATGATTGTACCTGTGAATTCATCAGGAATTTCGATTTCAACTTTCATCATTGGTTCCAATATACAAGGTTGAGCTTTGCGGCAACCATCTTTGATAGCCATTGAACCAGCAATTTTGAATGCCATTTCTGATGAATCGACTTCGTGGTAAGATCCATCATAAAGTTCAACTTTAACATCAATCATTGGATAACCTGCCAAGATACCGCCTTCAAGAGCTTCTTCCATACCTTTTCTAGCTGGCTCAATGTACTCTCTAGGAATAGCACCACCAACAATTTTGTTTTCAAATACAAATCCGGCATTTTCTTCTGCTGGAGAAATTCTAACTTTAACGTGACCATATTGACCTTTACCACCTGATTGACGGATAAATTTAGAATCTTGGTCAGCATTTCCTCTGATGGTTTCACGGTAAGCAACTTGTGGTTTACCGATGTTAGCTTCAACTTTGAATTCTCTCATCATACGGTCAACAATGATATCCAAGTGAAGTTCACCCATACCAGAGATGATTGTTTGACCTGTTTCTTCATCAGATTTAACTCTGAAAGATGGATCTTCTTCAGCAAGTTTTTGAAGAGCAATGCCCATTTTATCTTGGTCAGCTTTTGTTTTTGGTTCAATTGCAACTGAAATTACAGGTTCTGGGAAAGTCATTCTTTCTAAAATAATTGGAGCTTTTTCATCACACAATGTATCACCTGTTGTTGTATCTTTCAAACCAACTGCTGCACAGATATCACCTGCATAAACTTCTGATTCTTCAATTCTTTGGTCAGCATACATTCTAACCAATCTGGCGATACGTTCTTTTTTACCGTTAGTTGCGTTTAGAACGTAAGAACCAGCAGTGATTTTACCAGAGTAAACTCTTAAGAATGTTAAACGACCAACGAATGGGTCTGTCATAACTTTGAATGCCAAAGCAGAGAATGGTTCTGAATCTGAAGAATGTCTTTCAGTTTTAGTACCGTCTTCTAATTCACCTTCAATAGCTTTTACATCAAGAGGTGATGGCATATAATCAACAATTGCGTTCAATAACAATTGAACACCTTTGTTTTTAAATGCTGTACCACAAGTTACAGGAACGATTTTGTTTTCGCAAACTGCTTTTCTTAATACAGCCTTTAATTCGTCAATTGAGATTGAATCAGGATCTTCAAAATATTTTTCCATCAATGCATCATCTTCAGATGCGATAGCTTCTACCATAGCATCATGGTATTCTTTAGCTTTTTCAAGCATATCAGCAGGAATGTCTTCTTCCTTAATATCTGTACCTAAATCATTAGTATAGATTTCAGCTTTCATAGTCATAAGGTCGATTAAACCTGTGAATTTATCTTCAGAACCGATTGGTAATTGAATAGGAACAGCATTAGCCCCTAATCTTGTCTTAATTTGATCTACAACTCTGTAGAAATCAGCACCGGTTCTATCCATTTTATTAACGAAAACCATACGAGGAACTTCGTAACGATTAGCTTGTCTCCAAACTGTTTCAGATTGAGATTGAACACCACCAACTGCACAGAATACAGCTACAACACCATCTAGTACACGAAGTGAACGTTCAACTTCAATTGTAAAGTCAACGTGTCCCGGGGTATCAATAATGTTGATTTGGTGACCTTTCCAAGATGCTGTAACTGCAGCAGATTGGATTGTAATACCACGTTCTTTTTCTTGTTCCATAAAGTCAGTAACAGCAGCGCCATCGTGAGTTTCACCAATTTTGTGAGTTTTACCGGTGTAGAACAAAATACGTTCTGTTGTAGTTGTTTTACCGGCATCGATGTGGGCTGCAATACCAATGTTTCTAATTTTTTCCAATGGAGTTAATCTTGCCATTTTTCTTTTCCTTTTTTTATTTATATGTACATCGCTATTTTATATTTAGCCTCATTATAATTATCCCATAAACATGTTTTATTTCAATTAAAATAGAAGTTTTATTAACTTTTTTAAGTCTATCTCAAAACAACAACCCCTGGACAAAGAATTTAAACGAGCGCCCAGAAGATAAAATATCTTCTGGGCGCTCTAAAACTATTTATTTTAAAAATTAAGCATCTACACCAAATCTTGAAAATAAATCATTTGCTTTATCTTCAGCAGCTTGAGCAGCTTGTTTTTTAGCTTCTGCAATATTTGCTTTTCTAATTGCGGCTTTATCCAATTCTTTCGTTAACTCTGCAGCTTTTTCTAAAGTTGTTGTTTTTGAATTAATTCTCTTATAAGCATCTAGTGCCGCTTTTTTTGATTCATAGCTGATACAATTGCTATAAGCATCACCTTTTTTCATGCCACTTACTTCTGTTCCGTCCCATACGGTCTTAAAATTCAATAACTCAGGAGAATCATTAAGAAATTTTCTCTCTGTAGGATTTTCAACTTCAAAACTTTTTGCATATTTATTTGCATAAGGAGATGTAATTCTAGGAGCTAAATCTTTACCAACTTCAAGGTTATAAACTTTTGTATCTTTCAAATCATCGCCAATTTTACTAAGAACTTCTAATTGGTCAATTGAAGCTTTCTTCAAACTTTCCATTGCTTCCGGTTTGATTTTTAAAGCCATTCCAAAGTTTTGAGAAGATGAGTTGTTGTTAATTTGCATGGGGTAATCCTTTCTATTTTATAACTTACTATGCAGAACATTTTATTTATCGTAAATTTTTTAATGCATCTAAATATAAAATTTGACTAAAATAGCTCAAAACATTAAGAATTATTAAATGCCGACAGACAATCCGGCACACAAATTTATAGATTGACCGGTAATTCCTTTTGCTTCATCAGAAATTAAGTATTTAACAAGAGCTGCAACTTCATCAGGTGATACAAAACGTCTTTGCGGAATACACTCAATAATTTCTGATTCTGTAAATTCGCCATCTTCAATTGAGGATTTGCCAAGTTCGGTATCAACCCACCCCGGGTTAATCGTGTTAACGGTAATTCCGAATTCTGCAAGTTCTAAACCCGTTGCCTTGCTAAATCCAACAAGTCCAGCCTTTGTTGCAGAATAAAAGCAAGCATTTGCTTCCCCCATAACTCCAGAAATTGAACCAATATTTACAATTCGTCCAAAATGATTTTTTTTCATTTGATTTACAACTCGAGAAGCCAAATAAATAGGTGCTTTTAAATTAACATTCATTATGTGGGATAGCTCATCAATTTTAGTATCTGCAAGTGGAGAATAAATATATTCACCGGCATTATTAACAAGAACATCTATTTCTTTTTCTTCAATATAGCTACCGAGTTCAATCAAATTATTTTTATCTGCTAAATCACAAACAAAATATCCGTCACACTTCATTTGTCTCAAGGCTTCTTCATTTCTTGCGGTAACATAAACTTTCCCAAGCCCGAAAAGTTTTTCTGCTATCGCTTTTCCTATGCCTTTTGAAGCTCCGGTTACTAAAATATTCATTTTCTAATCCTTTTATAAATACTAAAACCCCCGCATTACAAACAATAACTTGCGGGGATTTTTACAAATTTCTATTTTATTAATTACTTAACAAATCCAAAGCCAAGCAAGAATGTACAAACAATGAATATTGCACAAACAATTCCTGTAACTTTGTTCAATCCTTTTTCAGCGCTTTTTTGAGAAGCGAAAACGTGAGAAGCTCCTCCAATTCCACCAATACCATCACCTTTTGGAGAGTGAAGCAAAATTAGAATGGTTAAAAGTATTGCTGATACTGTTTCAATTGCCCATATCATATTAGCCATTATTTAGTTTTCTCCTTTTTAATAAAATGTGCCCTTTTTGAGTTTAACTTAATATTCTCAAAAGTATATAGCCTTGCCGGACGTTTTGAAGACGATTTTGTATATTCTTCTAACTCAATCAAACCATCTGTTGCAAGTGCTTTCTTTCTAAAATTACGTTTATCCAGTTTTTTCTCCATAATAAGTTCGTAAGCTTTTTGCATTTCAGTAAGAGTAAATTTTTCAGGTAAAAGTTGATATGCAACAGGACAAAGTTCAAGTCTTTCTCTTGTTCTTTTTAAAGAGTACTGAATAATTTCTTTGTGGTCATAAGCTAATGCAGGTAAGTCACTAATTTTATGCCAACCAAGCTCTGGAGTAGAAATGATTTTAATATCTTCAGCTCTAACCAAAGCGAAATATGCACAAGTAATAACACGAGCATTAGGGTGTCTTAACGGATCTCCGAAAGTATAAAGTTGTTCAAGATAAATATTATCAACATCTGTTTTTTCTTTTAAAACTCTCAAAGCAGCTTCATCAAGATTTTCGGATAATCTTACATATCCTCCGGGGATCGCCCATTTACCTTTAAACGGTTCTGTCGTACGTTTTACAAGTAATACTTGAATTGCATTGTTTTTAATCGTTAAAATAACGACATCGACTGTAATTTCGTGTGTTTTTGTTTCGTTAAACATTCCAATATCTACCCTTCGCCTACTATAAATATATAATAAACATAATCTATTCAGATAACCAGTTTGTAAAAATCATTAATATTTGTTAACAAATCAATGAAAAATATGCAATTATTATATACATTTTACCTTTATATAAATACAGGGGACATTAAGGGGATAAAGATGTTTGTAGCATCATTTCAACAAAATTTAAATTATATCTCAAATCCATTTGCAATGGATTTAATGTCTGTTAATCCCAGATTAGATTTCTTTTCAGGTTTAGCAGCTGCTACATCTCCTATGTCAAACCCATTTATGAACAGTTCAATTTTCACTGTTCCAACATTTAATTTCTCAAATGTCACTCCTAGTGTTTACACAAATCCGTTTGCTATGGGAATTGGAGCTTTACCAACAATGCCTGTACTTCCAACATTCCAAATGCCAACATTTGCTTTCCCAAGTTTCAAAGTTGAATCTCAAGGGGTTTCAAATAATTATGGCGTGGAAAAATATACAACAGCTTCAAAAATCAAACCTGGGTTATTAAAAGGAAACCTTAAAGGTAAAGAGGGTGTTATCACTGCACTTTGCGAAAAATATGGTGTTGATATTGCCCTTGTTGTTTCAATAATCGGTCAAGAATCAGGTTTTGGCAAAAGTAGACTTGCACAACATAACAATTTTATGGGTTACAGAGCTAAAGGTGATTTAGGGAAAAGCTCCAAAGGTTTTGGCTATTTTTCAACTCCTGAAAAAGGATTAGAAGCAGGAATCCAAAATATTGCAAAATACCCAGAAAGATATGCATCAGTAAAAAAAGCTGATATGAATAATATTGATTCAATCGGAAAAATTTATTGTGAGGGTTCAACTTATGCTAACTCTATCAAGAATATTTATAATACAACCGTAAAAAGTTATTTAGCTTAATTTAATATTTAATAACAAAAGTAAATAATTTCTTGAAGTCTATAATTGTTTCGTGTACTTTATCCATGTAACCGAATTTTGGAAAGGGAAAAATGGATAAGGGATATATCGAAAATGGTTTCATTGTAGATTTAACTACTGCAAAGAAAACCTCAGAAATTATTTATGAACTTTCAAGAATTTTGGACATGCCTGAATCAAAAGGGAAACATATTTGTATGAAATTAGGCGCTGTTGATTTGACAGAAGCAGAATTGACAAGTATTAAAGCCCTAGTTGAGTTGATGGAATCACAGTTGGCATTTATCAGTACAAGTTCAACCAAAACTCTTGAATCTGCAACAGCTTTAGATATTAGGATTTCAGAATTTACTAATGCGATTGAAGCGCCTAATTTTGAAAACAAAGAAGAAAAATCTGAAGAAGATAACAATGATGAAGAAACAAATTCTGACGAAGCTCCAACCAAAGAAGTTTCCAAAGCTTTAGATAATATTTTTGGAGAAGAAGAAACTTCATCAAATGAATCAAAGGTTGAAACTGATGAAAAAGAAATTACACCAATTATTCATCACAACGAATCAATTGCCGCAAATGTTGAAGCTCAAGAAGTTAAAGAAGAAAACGATGAAGAAATTTTGGCATTGAAAAATGAACCGGAATCACTTCCTACATTATATTTGAGAAAGACTGTTCGTTCAGGACAAAGCATCTCATCTGACGGAAATATTCTTGTAATCGGTGATGTAAACCCGGGAGCTGAAATTATTGCCAAAGGGGATATCACAGTTTGGGGTATTTTAGGCGGAATTGCCCATGCCGGTTCTGAGGGAAACAATTATGCAAAAATTAGAGCATTGAAATTGAACCCTGTTCAAATCAGAATTGGTGAAGTTTTTGCAAGAAGACCTGATACAGTAAATCTTCCATATATTCAAAAATCTTGTGAATATACACCGGAAGAAGCTTTCACATACAAAGGAAGCATCGTAATAAGAAAGATACATGAAGAAAATTAAGGAGATATAAATGACTGGTAGAGTAATCGTAATTACGTCCGGAAAAGGCGGAGTTGGTAAAACAACAACAAACGCTAACATCGGTACAGCTCTAGCCAGAGCAGGTAACAAAGTTGTTATGATTGATACAGACTTGGGTCTTAGAAATCTTGATTTGTTACTTGGTTTGGAAAATAGAATTGTATATACAATCGTAGATGTTGTTGAGAAACGTTGCAAGTTGAAACAAGCCCTCGTTAAAGACAAAAAAAATCCTAACTTATGCTTGTTAGCAGCAGCTCAAACAAGAGATAAAACCGCTGTTAAAGAAGAAGAATTGAAAGACATTTGTGAACAATTAAAAAAAGATTTTGATTTTATCTTGGTTGACTGTCCGGCGGGTATTGAACAAGGATTCCAAAATGCAGTAGCAGGAGCTAGTGAAGCTATCGTTGTTACAACACCTGAAATGTCTGCAGTTCGTGATGCTGATAGAATTATAGGCCTTTTGGAAGCTAAAGAGGAAATTAAATCTTACAAATTATTATTAAACAGAGTAAGACCAAATCTTATCAAATCAAATGATATGATGAGTGTTGAAGATGTTGTTGAAATTCTTTCAGCAGATTTGGTGGGTATAATTCCGGAAGACACGGGCATCATCACTTCAACAAACAAAGGGGAACCAATCGTTAATGAAGAAAATTCATTAGCCGGTAAAGCTTATAGAAATGTAGCACGTCGTATTATGGGCGAAGAAGTTCCATTCCTTGACCTTGAAGAAGAAACCAGTTTTATGCACAAGGTTAAGAAATTCTTCTCACACCTTGTAGGTAAGGAGAAGTAAAATGAGCGAAAATATTTTAAAAGAATTATGCAATAAAGTTTTGAGTCTTTTCAAACAAACTGAAACAGAAAAGGAAAACGCAAAAGATGTTGCTTGCAACAGATTGCGTGTTGTTTTGATGCAAGATAGAACAAATCTTACACCTGAACTTTTACAACGTATGAGAAGAGAACTTGTAGAACTTTTATCTCGTTACGTTGAAATGGATAAAGATGCCCTTGAACTTAACTTTGATCAAGAGGGTGACCAAATGGCTTTGATGCTTTCAATTCCGGTAATCAGAGCTAAAGATGAAAAAGAAATCGAAGAAACATTAAAAGCTGAAGACGAAGCTAAAAAATCTGATGAAGATTCTGACTCCGAAAATGAGGAAGAAAATTCTGAAGACGAAACATCAGAAGATGTTGAATCTGCAGAAGATAAAACAAACGAAGACTCAACTGAAGAAAAAGAAGAGGCTGAAGAGGAAAGTTCTGAAGAATCAGAAGAAACAGTTGAAGAAACTGAAAGCAAAGAAGAACCAAAAGAATAACCTTTTATTCTTTGAATAACTATTATATAAAGAGGTGAAAGAAACTATCTTTCACCTCTTTTAGTATTCTATTTACAATTTTATTAATGTATTCAAGTCAACATTTAGGGCTTTGGCAATAGAAATAACAGTGCATAATTTAGGATTTCCAACTCCTCGTTCAATCATATTTATTGTATCTAAAGACACATCAGCCATTTCTGCTAATTTCAATTGAGAGATATTCAACCTTGCCCGTTCAACTCTCATATTTTTAGCAAGTTCTTTAAAATAATCTGTCATATCCATAAATTCATTCTAGTATATTGCATTTTGTTATGATATATACTATATTAGGTAATATACTGATTATATTCAGTATATTACCTAGTTAAAAAGGAGATTCTATGTCTAAAAATAATGGTTTTACATTAGCAGAGGTACTAATCACACTTGGAATCATCGGAATTGTAGCAGCAATGACAATTCCTACTCTACTTGCTAAATACTACGAAAGGCAAACAGTAGTTAAATTAAAACAAACTTATTCTATCTTATCGCAAGCTATTCGCAGTAGACAAGAAGAAGTTGGAACTCCTGATGATTGGGATTTCTCAGAACAAGAAGATGCAGTTGTAATTGCACAAAACCTTTTACCCGCACTTAAAGTAGTCCAAGATTGCGAACTCACCGGAGATTCTTGTATTTATACTCAACGATATAAATATTTGAATGGTAGTGGTGCGGGATATTATGGTGGCAATAATATGTATAAAGTAGTGTTGATGAATGGTACATCTCTAAGTTTTGGAACGACTTCAAATAGTGAAATTGTAGATTTTTATGTTGATATAAACGGTCCAAAACCTCCTAATATTATAGGACAAGATTTATTTTGTTTTTCATGGTTTAGAAATAAAGGATTATACCCGTTAGGTGCACCAGAAACAGGTTATACTTGCGATAAAGACGGTAAAGGTTGGGGCTGTGCATATCACGTTTTACATTATGAAAATATGAGTTATTTAAAATAACGGAATTAAATAACTCCATATTTCTTACAAACCTGTTTCAAAATTTCTACACCTCTATCAATTTGGTCAAAAGTCAATTCTTTCATTGCGCAAAGTCTTAAACGACATTCCTTACGTCTAACAGCAGGATAAGTTACTATATTTGTGTACAAGCCTAATTTCCGAAGCTCAAAATGAATTCTAAACAACTTTTCTTCATCATAAATCATCACAGGAATTATTGCAGATTGCGAATGCCCGATATCAAAACCACATTCAGTCAACTTCATTTTCATATAATTAATTTTATCCCAAAGCATTTCTCTTCCTGCTTCGTCAGCCTCAAAAAGCTTAAACACCTCATTTAATCCCGCCACAATTGAAGCCGGTAATGCTGTTGAAAAGAAATAAGTTCTTGCATAAAGTCTTAAATACTGAATAATCTCAGAACTTGCCGCACAATATCCGCCCAATCCTCCTGGAGATTTACTTAGCATACCAACATTCAAATCGATTTTATCCATTACGTTATAAAATTCTGCAGCTCCTCGTCCCATTTTTCCCACAACACCGACCCCGTGAGCATCATCTACCATAACCCTGCAATTATATTCTTTTGCAAGAGATGTAATCACATCAAGTCTTGCAATATCTCCGTCCATTGAAAAAACACCATCAGTAATTATCAAACGACCTGTTTGCGCCTTAGGAATTCTCTTCAAAATTCTCTCTAAAGCTCGCATATCTGAATGAGGAAAAACCTTAATTTCAGCATTAGACAGCCTGCAACCATCAAAAATTGATGAATGGTTTGCACTGTCATTTATTATCACATCACCTGTACTACATAAAGCAGAAATCACACCGACATTAGTTCCATAACCGCTAGGAAAAACTATTGAATCCTCGCAACCATAGAATTTTGCAATTCGTTCCTCTAATTCTTTATGAATATCAGTAACCCCAACATAATTTGATACTGCCCCCATTCCATAACCAAATTGATGTAATGCAGAGTTTGCAGCCTCCATAACTTTAGGGTGGGTTGACATATTTAAATACGAATTAGAGCCAAACATAATTACAGAATGAGATTTTCCGTCTTTTTCTCTAATAAAATATTCTCCGGACACCTTGTCCAAAGCTCGCATTCCTAAACCTTCATTTCCGGTTAAAATACCACTATTCAAAATCTGTACAACCTTTTTAGCCTTATCAAATAAGTCCTCCCCTTGTGCTGTTGTTAAAAAATTTTCAAATTTATTACCGTGTTTCTCAATCTGAGCTTCAACCATGTTCATTCTCCCTTAAAATATATATCATATTTATTTTTCAAAACTGTATAAAATTTTGCAATTGCATAGTAATAAATCAGTTGGGTAATATTTCAAAAAAATTTAAATAGCAAAAAAAATCTTGTTTTGATTTAAAAAAAATATGAAAATAGAAAATAGCACTCAAAACACATCATTTGGACAACTTGTTCCAACAAAGCCTCTGCTAAAATCAGCAATGGGCATTCATACCTATAGCGAGGGAAGAGAATTATATTTAAGCACCTCTCAAAAATTCCCTGGGCATGAGGGTTATTATAAAAAAGCAGTAATAATTGCACAATCAGCAATTAAAAAAAACGAAAAAATAAAAGAACTTGTTAGCCATTTGAAAGAAATTCCAAAATGCAACTTAAATAAAGAAATAAATAAAATTGCATCTGACATTGGCGAAAAGATTGATATTTCGATATAAAAAATAGTTATATTGTAGAAGTGCAGAAAATTATCCTCTTAGTTAAAGTATTGCTGTATTAATCAAAGGAGGATACGAATGTTCTACAATGTAATGAAAGCAAAAGATATTATTGATGTTGAAAATGACAAATTTATTAGAAAACCATTAATGGAAAACAATGAAAGCAGCTTTAATATTGTAACAATAAAAAAAGGTGCAATAATTGATACCCACACTTCAAAAGCCGATGCAGCAGTTTATGTAATTGATGGAGAAATCGAACTTCACTTTGATGCTCAAAAATTCAAAATTGATAAGGGTGAAGTTTTAATGTTCAAAAAAGATACCCAACATAAAGTTATAGCCCTTAAAGACAGTAAATTTTTCTTAATTAAAATTTAAATAATGTAAGTGGCAGGTTCAAACAGAACCTGCCACTTACTCTCTTATATATAATAAATTATTTTACCCTAAAAGTCACATTTGCAACTGATGTAATTTTCTTTTCAATAGATGTTGTATCACTAATTCCTGAATCGGAAACATTTGTAGAATCAACCGGAGTAATTTGAAATACACCCATATTTACTGATTGAATTTTACCAACTCTATTGTGTGTTGCTTTTAGCATTGCAGAAGCACGTTGTTTTGCATCTTTAGTTGCTTCTTCCAACATTTTGACTTTCAAGTCCGGTAATTTTGAATAGAAATATGAGGGTTCTTCAACTCCGATATCAATCCCTTGTTGAATTAAATCCGTAATTTCATTTGAAACTGTTTTAATTTTTTGAACATCTTTTGATTTAACAGAGATTCTTTGAGTTGCATCATAAGCAATAACTTGATTTGTTGTCATTCCATTAGAATTAATATTATAAACGTCATAACCTTGTAATGCTTTAATATCAATATCATTTTCAGCAAAGCCTTTGTCTTTTAAATATTTTATTACTAATGGTCGTTGCTTATTTAAAGTCGAAAAACATTGAGCTTTATTTACTTGTCTTGAATGAATAGTAAATTCAAATCTACCACTATCTGAAATTACATTTTGAGAAAAAGAACCGGTTACATAAATAACATCTTTTGCCATTGCACCTGTTATAATTTTTGCACCGATAATTCCCCCAAGTGCAAGAACCACAGCAAGTGCTAAAATTTGAAATTTCTCTAACTTTTCTAACATATTTTACTCCTATAAAAACTCTGTTACGACAAAATTATACTAAATTAGAAACAGAAGAAAATCAATAAACTTTCTAAAGATAACATTTTACAAAAACTTATTTTGTTATAAAATATTGGTGTGTATCATATAAGGAGAATAGTTTTATGAAAAAAGTTTTATTTTCACTGTTCGTTGCAATTGCGATTGCAATTCCTACATCTGCCGCTACAACATACAATGCAGCAAACAGAGTACCTACAGTAGGTCAAACTTTACTTACTAAAAACGGAATTTCTGCAACAAATGTTAAATTTACAGTAGTATCAGGAGTTGTTGACAACTCAAACTACTCAACAAACAAAGTTGTAAACGTATCAACTAACGAATTAGCTTATGCAGGAAATGATAGCGAAGTTGCAGCAGTAGTTGCAAATGAATTAGGTCATATCATTGCAGGTCACGCATCAAGAGGAAAAGTTGTATCTTTATTGCAAGCTGCAACAGATACTAATATCACAACAAATGAAACCGCAACAACATTAGCAACAAATTACTCAAGCTTACAAAAAGAAAAAGAAGCAGATACAATTGCTGTTAACCTAATGGCAAATGCAGGTTATAATCCATTAGCAATTATTGTTGTTTTAACAAAACAAACAAGCACATATTGGGAAGCAATTCAAGGCAAACCGGCAAATGCTGAAAGAGCAATGAATGTTTATGATTACACAGGTTATGCCTACCCTGCAAAACTTAAAGCCGGCTATGCTTGTAATGAATACAAAAACTTCTTAACTTATGCAAACACAGTTTTGACAACAAGAAAAGAAAACAAAAAACTAGCAGCAAAAGTATCAAAAGATATGAAAAAATACAGAAAAAACAGTGTTAACCAAGTTGCTAAATTCAAAACAAGAGGCGGAATCAGTGGTTGGGACGCAGCATACGGATTACTAAACGGTTCTAACTAGTTTTTTGCTAGAATAATGTAAAATTTAAAAACGAGTTGGTTGAAATTCAATCAACTCGTTTTTATAAATCTTATATATTTCATTTTTTGATATGTACAAAATCTTTAATTTTTCAATTCCGTAACATCATACATATAAATACACTACAATCCTTTTTTCACCCCTTATAAATTTACCTTTTTCAAATAGTTGATTTATAAAAAATATTTGTTTAAAATAAGTTAGTATTTGAAAGAGAGAAAGAGACTTATGGTAATTATCACTTTAATTCTAATTATTGCAATTCTACTAATAATCCATAAAAATAAAAAATTTAAAACAATTGAAGAATGCAATAAATTTCTTTATAATTGTAAAAATAAACAAAGATATATACAAATTTTAAAGGAAAGAGCTAATTTGTATGAAGAACAGGAGAATTATTCTGCTGCAGTAGGAGATTTTTTAAAAGTTTTGGAATATTATTCCCAATCAAAAGATAAAAGTATGATTGATAATTTGTATGAGGATATCTTAACTTGTTACGAAGAATTAAAACAATATAATCAAGTTGTAACTTGGAGTACAAAAATAATTCATGATGACACCATTGAAGTTTCCTATGATACCTATTATAGAAGAGCCTGCGCATATAAGGAACTTGGAGAAGAAGCAAAGGCCCAAGCTGATTTTAAAAAGACTATAGAATTATTCGCTAAAGCCAATGAAAATCATAAAGGGACTATTGCTTGGGAAATGGACGATTATCTAACAAGAAGCAAATGTTACTCCAATTTGGGAATGTATGACAATGCATTGGAAGATATTGAAAGCGCAATAAAATGTCTTGAATCAATTTATCCTGAATTTTTTTATGAAAAATACACAAAAGATAGCTTCGCTAAATATAATGAAGATGAAAAAGCCATAGTACAAGAAGATGTATTAAAACTTTTTGAACAATTATTAAATATTCAACTTAATACGGATAAGCTAAATGAATCATTAAAAACATGCGAAAAATTAATATTTCTTAATCCTGAAAATCAAACATATACATCTTATAAAAATGAGATTTTGGAAAAATTAAAAACATTATAAAAGTTTTTTATAAGAAAGCAAAAAAAAGTTGCCAAGTTATGGCAACATTAAATAAACACGAGGATATTAAGAGAGAGAGAGTATAAAAAACTTGTTTTACTTAAATCCTTTTTTCACTTTTTAAAACAATTAAACTAATTTAGAATTTAATTTTCTTTTTCCTTTGAATGTCTTTGCATTCCCCTTACTCTTTTATAAACGTTTTTTATTTTAGAAAATTGCCTTTTTGATTTTAATGTTGTTAATATTTCTTAAACCTGCTTATAACGTATATTTTGAGTATATATTAGTTATATAAAAAGCATAGAAAATCGCATTTTTTACTTAACATTTTTGTTTGCAAGAATTTAAAATGTCATTAAAAAAGACTCGACAGAATTAACCATCGAGTCTCAATTTATTTAAAATCTCTCGGCACATGCCAAAAGATTAAACTATTTATTCATTGCTTGAGCAACTGCAACAGCACATGCAACAGTAGCACCTACCATTGGGTTGTTACCCATACCAATAACACCCATCATTTCTACGTGAGCAGGAACTGAAGAAGAACCAGCGAATTGAGCATCACCGTGCATTCTTCCCATAGTATCTGTCAAACCGTAAGAAGCAGGACCAGCAGCAACGTTATCCGGGTGAAGAGTTCTACCAGTACCACCGCCTGATGCTACTGAGAAGTATTTTTTACCATTTTCAGTACACCACTTTTTGTAAGTACCAGCAACCGGGTGTTGGAATCTAGTTGGGTTAGTTGAGTTACCGGTGATAGAAACATCAACACCTTCTTTTTGCATAATAGCAACACCTTCGTTAACGTCGTCACAACCGTAACATTTAACTTTCGCTCTTTCGCCATCAGAGAAAGGAGTTTCTTTAACAACTTTTAATTCGCCTGTTTTGTAATCGTAATCTGTTTCAACATAAGTGAAACCATTGATTCTAGAGATTACATAAGCAGCATCTTTACCTAAACCGTTCAAGATAACTCTTAAAGCTTCTTTTCTAACTTTGTTAGCATTTCTAGCAATACCGATAGCACCCTCAGCCGCAGCAAAAGATTCGTGACCAGCTAAGAAACAGAAACATTTAGTTTCTTCTCTTAACAACATAGCGCCTAAGTTACCGTGACCGATACCAACTTGTCTTCTGTCACCAACTGAACCCGGAACTGCAAATGCTTGCAAACCAAGACCAATCGCTTCTGCTGCATCTGCTGCATTTTTAATACCTTTTTTGATTGCAATAGCGCAACCTAATGTATAAGCCCATGATGCGTTGTCAAATGCGATAGGTTGAATACCTTTAACAATTGCATCAACATCAATTCCTTTAGATAAACATAATTCGCGAGCTTCATCTAAGTTTTTGAAACCATATTCTGGTAAAACTTTTTTCAAAGTAGCTTCACGTCTATCTTTTCCTTCAAAATTTGCCATAATTTATTTTCCTTTTTCATTAATACTACATTAACATTATTTCAATAAGAAACCTTATTGTTTACGAGGGTCGATAGTTTTAACGGCATCAGCAAATCTGCCATAAGTACCGATATTCTTTTCGTAAGCTTCTTTAGGGTCAACACCCGCTTTGATAGCATCCATAACTTTTCCAAGGTTAACAAATTTGTAACCGATAACTTCGTCATTTTTGTCAAGACCTAATTCTAAGATATAACCCTCAGTTAATGAAAGATATCTAACACCTTTTTGTTTAGTAGAGTGGATAGTACCAACCATAGAGCATAAGCCTTTACCTAAATCTTCAAGACCAGCACCTACAGGCAAACCGTTTTCAGAAAAAGCAGTTTGAGTTCTACCATAAACGATTTGTAAGAACAATTCTCTCATTGCAACGTTAATAGCGTCACAAACAAGGTCAGTGTTCAATGCTTCAAGGATTGTTTTACCTGGAAGAATTTCACCAGCCATAGCAGCAGAGTGAGTCATACCGGAACATCCGATTGTTTCAACTAAAGCTTCTTGAATAATACCTTCTTTAACGTTCAAAGTTAATTTACAAGTACCTTGTTGAGGTGCACAGCAACCGCAACCGTGAGTTAAACCAGAAATATCTTTAATTTCTTTACATTTTGTCCATGCTCCTTCTTGAGGAATAGGAGCCGGAGATCCTTTTACACCACGTTTTACGCAGCATTTTTCTTGAATTTCTTGTGAAACTTGTATATTAGTCATTTTCTACTCCCTTCACCTTATATACACTTAGATTTTAACTTGCTCAAAATATTCCGTCAAGACAATTGAACTTTTTACAAAATAATGTTAAAATAGTAATATATAATATATGTCATTCAAGACAAATATTATGTCATTCTGAGTAGTACAAACAAAAACTAAACGACGAAGAATCTCATAATATTATTAACAAATACGAGGATTGGTTATGATTAAGATAAAAAGCGGATTTACACTGAGTGAAGTCCTGATAACTTTAACAGTAGTCGGAGTTTTAGCGGCACTGGTAATTCCGGGATTAATAAAAGATACAACAAACAGAGCAATGATTTCATCTCTTCAAGGTACAGTTGGAAACATAACTAATGCCGTGCAAAATGAACTTGTCAGAACAGGGGCAAAAGATATCACATCAACTGACATTTACTTAAAACCTAATGAGTTTTTAAAGAACTTGAATGCCATTAGAACAGCTAAAGACGGTTCGTTATTTCCAAGTGAGCAATACACAAATTATAATAAAGGAGTATTCACAGCTAATAGTTGTAAAGCATCTGCAATATTGAAAAACGGTGTCAGAGTATGTCAAACAACAAATGACAGACCTGCAGATGCTGCTGATCCCGAAAAAGTTTATTGGCAACAATATCTTATTGATGTTAATGGACCAGATGGTCCAAATGTTTCCGGCTTAGATTTATTTGGTATTGTTGTCTATAATACAGACACTATGAATTCTCACGTCGGAGATGTTGGAGGAATTTATCAAAGCAGTTCTAATAATTCGGAAGATGACAAGAATAAAAATACCTGTAAATCCAATGCATCATCAACATCAGCATTTAACTGCTATTTATTACTTGAACAATCAGGATTTGACCCTAAATATTTAGAGAATGAAAAATAAAGGATTTTTTATGAGATATAAAAATAAAGCATTCACTTTATCAGAATTACTTATCGCACTTGGAATCATTGGTGTAATTGCGACATTGTCAATTCCAAGTATTGTAAGTACAATTCAATATAACATTTTAGCAACACAATTAAAAAATAACGTTGTTGCTATTCAACAAATTATTGATGATCAAAAAGTTGAACATAAAACACAAAGTTTAGACGATACGGACTTTAAAAGTGCTGGAAGTTTTTATGCTCTTTTGAGTAAATCTCAAACCTGTACCGGAAATACAAAGTGTTGGGGCGAAAAATACAGAGCCATCACAGGAATAGATGCTTATGAACCGGCAATTCCTAAAGATGGGGAGGGTATAAAACTAAAAAATGGCGCAACTCTGTCTTATAAGTACACTAAGACGATGAAGCAAGGTGATGAAACTGAAATGGTGAACGGTTTAAAAAAGAATGAATTTGCAAGAATTTATATAGATGTGAATGGACCGGAACAACCAAATATTATTGGAAGAGATTTATTCAGAATCATCATCTTTGAAAATGGAAATATTAGAGGCTCGGGTTCTCAAAACCCAGTAACTTGCGATGAAACAACAGAATGTTTCAATGCTCTAATGAGGAACAACTGGAAAATGCCTAAAGATGATAAATATTGGAATACAAATGAAAATTTCTATGAAAATATGAAAGATCCTGAACCCGAAGAATAAACAGAATATAGGAACAAAATATGATAAATAAAAAAGCGTTTACTTTAACAGAATTACTTATTGCTCTAGGAATCATCGGGGCAATCGCTGCGATGTCTATTCCAAGCACTATAAATAAAATTCATAATGACACCCTCGCAACGAGTTTAAAAAGTAATGTTGGGGCAATTCAACAAATCGTCAGCGACCAATTAGTACTAAAAAGGACCAAAGACCTTAGCGATACCGATTTGGCAACTTCTGAAGGTTTTTTCGGGAAATTAAATGATGCTCAAAAGTGCGTAGATATTACTGAATGCTGGGCTGATACCTATAAAACTCTAGATGGAGTAACCAATGATATCTATAACTCAAGGCCTGATAATGCGATAAAGCTAAAAAACGGTGCTGTAATAGGTTACACTCCCGAAACAACAGAAGGAGCTTTAGACATAGCATGGATTACAATAGATTTGAATGGACCGGAAAGACCAAATATTATTGGTCGAGATTTCTTCAAATTCGGAATAACAAAAACCGGAATTATTCATGGGCAAAGAACAGTAAATAAAGGTACTTGTGATACAGGTACAGAATGCTTCAATGCTCTAATGAAAAACAACTGGAAAATGCCTAAGAAAGCCGATTATTATAACACCGACCAAGAATGGGATCCTGATACAGGAGAATGCACAAACTGTGAAGACTAAACTTCAACGAATAATCTACGACCAACAATATTTTGTTTGCCGTTATAATAACCCGCAAAATATCCGCCTTTAACAGGTTTGTTTTGCGCATAGTAACGAGATGAAAAACTATTTCCATTATAATTTACAAACGGATTGTTGCTATATGGATTGCTAGAAGTTTGTCTAATAACCGGTGTTGCTGTTTGCACACTTGGAGCTTGAAATACGTTTGATAAAAAATTAACTAAACCTGCCATCTGCTACCTTTCTACATAATTACCAAGTAATCAAATCTATTAACACTACTCAACTGATTTTGTTTTAATGACTTTTGATACTTTGTCATCATTATATCATAAAACTTTAAAAATTCTTAAAATAACTTAATAAAAATCATACGTTTTGTGTAGTATAATTATCCTATGATAAACGAAAAAAAGAAAATTTTAATTATAGGAAGTGGCGCTGTATCCTCAGCATTAGCTAAAAAATTACACGAAAATACAGAAGTCGGAGAAATTTTTATCGCTTCAGGCAATGGAATTCCGTCAGACATCTATACAAATATTGATTATAGAGAAGAAGACATTACTGGTCTTTTGAATTTTGTATTAGAAAACGATATCTTCTTAACAATTCCGACATCAGAAAAATCTTTAAAATCTGATATTGTATCTTTCTTTCAGTCAAATGGACAGAACATCTTTGGCCCGAATAAAAATGCATGTGCCATCGCACTAAATAACGCTGCAGGTAAAAAATTCATTTACAAAATTCATGCTCAAACTTCCAAGTTCGGAATTTTTGACAAACAACAACCGGCAGAAGATTACCTAAGAACCGTTAATTTTCCAGTAACAATAAAAGTTAATGAATATTCAAGCATAATTGATGATAGACTGGTTTGTTCAACAATGAGCCTTGCTCGTGAATTTTTATCAACTCTTTATCAAAAAAATGAAACAAATGTTATTGTCGAGGAATTTACCTACGGTAAAAACTTCACAATCTACTACATCACAGATGGTTACAGTGCTGTCCCGATTACATCTGTCCAAAATTACAAATTCACCCGAGACGGTGATGGAGGAATTTTAACAAACGGAATCGGTTGTTACTGTCCTGATATCAACACATCAGAATTAATATATTCAAGAGTAGGCAACATTGTTCAAAACACACTATCATCTCTTGATAAGAAAGGAACTCCATACATTGGAATTCTCGGTGTTGAGTGTACACTTACCGGTGAAGATAAATTCTATGTAAATGAATTCAAACCATTTTTCCAAGAACACGATGCTAAAGCAGTTCTAAATCTAATCAATGATGATTTAGTACAAATTTTCATATCTTGCATAAACGGATTTTTCTCAGATGAATACGAAGAAATCAGAATGAACAATTGTTTTTCAACATCAGCAACCGTTTTATCAAGGCAAAATAACAAAATTATAAACGGACTTGAAAATATTGAAGACCTAGAAAACCTTGATTTTATCAATGTTAAAAAGACAAATGATGGGAAATATTTAACAACAAAAGGACCTGCATTCACTCTAACACGAAGTGCCGGAACTCTATCCCGTGCAAGAAAATACTTATACGAAGACCTTGAAGAAATCCACTTTGACGGCATCAAGTACCGCAAAGACATTTCAGAATTTATTATTGTATAAAGGTTGAAATATTTAGAAATATAAGATATAATAAAGATACAGAGTGGTAGTTTCGTGGACTACCGGAAACTCTTAAGAGGTCTAACGGTTCTTATTCATTGAGTAAGAGCCGTTTTTCAATATAAATAAAATCAAAAAAATTAAAAACAAACTTAAATTGAATTTATCCATATTTACCCCCTTTCTAGTCGGATACTAACCCGAGGTCTAAAATAATTTGTCGGTTAGATTCCTTAAAAAGAGAGTTCCCTTTTACTCTGCACAATTATTATTAACACAGGAAATTGAAAAACACCTCATTTATTAGAATGAGCATTAAGCCAACTGCAGATGTTGAAATTTTTATTTTTATCATTAGATAAATAGTATGGCGTTTAATAGTACAAAAAATTATTATGAAATTTTGGGTGTCAGCATTGAATCTTCTACTGACGAAATCAAAACCGCTTACAGAAAATTAGCTAGAAAATATCACCCTGATATTAATAAATCTCCTGGTGCTATTCAGATGTTTAAAGACATTACAGAAGCTTACGAAACTCTTTCTACCCCTCAAGAAAGAGAAAAATATAACACCCTTAAAGGATTTTTTAAACAAGAAAAAACAACAACTTCTGCTAAAAAAGCCGAAGAATCTTACACTGAAACAAAAACTAAAAACGAAAACTACGCATCAAGTGTAGATTTAGACAAAGAAAAATTTTATGCTCACAAAAACAAGAGAAAAGAACACAAAAAAAATAACTCTTTTATAAAAACAATTAAGTACTGGCTACTAAAATTAAAAAAACAAAAAAGAGAGAAGGAGAATTCTAAACCTCGAAAAGGGGATAACATTACAACAGATGTCGTGATTATACCTGAAGAAGTTATCACCGGAAGCAAAAGAATTATCCACGTATTAACAACTCAAACCTGTCCCAAATGTTTCGGACACAGATTCGTCAATGGAGGAAAATGCTCAACATGTCTTGGTTCGGGGGAGATTTCTAAAAGAAAAAAAATTACCGTAACAATTCCCAAAGGGATAAAAGACGGCGCAAAACTTCGCCTGAGAGGAGAAGGAGGTTCAGGCAAAAATGGCGGTGCAAATGGTGATTTATACATAAACATTAAAATTGAAACAAAAACAAAAATTCATTTTGATAAATTAAACATATTTTACAATGTTCCAATCACACCATTTGAAGCAGCTTTAGGAGAAGAAATCACTATTCCTACTTTTGATGGAAAAATAAAATTAAAACTCCCAAAGAACACCTGTTCTGGTCAAAAATTCCGCATCGCCAAACAAGGAATAAAAAAGAACGGCAAGATCGGGGATTTAATTGTCAGCGTAAGTATTGAATTTTCTCATGATTTGTCAGAAGATGAAATTAAGCTGTATGAAAAGCTTAAAAATTTGTCCACAGATGATGTGAGAAAGAATTTACGAAATGAATGTTAAAGTTAAAGAAATATTTTCATCAATCCAAGGTGAAGGACCAGTTGTGGGATACAAACAACTATTCATAAGATTTTGTAATTGCAATTTAAAGTGTAATTACTGTGACACAGAATTTGATAAAACGAATTCAGAAGAGTTTTCGCCACAAGAACTTTACAAAAAAATCACTTCAGAATACAATTTGAAAACATTCCATTCAATTTCTTTGACTGGGGGCGAACCTTTATTATCTGCCGAATTTTTGAAAGAGTTTTTACCTTTAATTAAGAGACAAACAAAAGTCTATTTAGAAACAAACGCAACTTTATCAAACAACCTTGAAAAAATTAAAAACCTTATTGATATAATTTCTGCTGACATTAAACTTGAAACTTCAACCGGTTTAAACACTTTTGATAAACATAGAGAATTTTTCGCACACTGCAATGGGATTGAAACATTTGCAAAAATAGTTTTTGATAAAAATATTACGGAAGAGGAAATCAAAACTTGTGCTGAAATCGGTAATGAGTTTAATATTGAACTCGTACTTCAACCAAAAATGATTGAAGATAAAATGAGTGTAAATTCGGATTTTTGTAACGAATTATTAGAAAAATTCACAGCACTTCACCACAACACACGGCTTATTCCCCAAGTTCATAAATTTTTAGATGTTAGATAATGAAGTTTTTAAAATTGCATTGAATATGCGTTTATAGTAAGATATAAATAGAATTCAATGCAATTAGAAAGGCTAAAAATTTATGTCAATAAGAAAAATTTTACATTATGGAGAACCATCACTTAGGGAACCATCAAAAGAAGTTCACAAAGTATCAAAGAAAATAACTGAACTTGTTCAAGATTTGTTAGACACAATGTATGCAAAAAACGGCGTCGGACTAGCAGCGCCACAAATTGGTGAAAATGTCCGAGTTTTTGTAATTGATGTTTCTACAAACAAAGAACCACTAAACCCTATGGTTTTCATTAACCCTAAAATCATTAAAAAAAGTGGAGCAATAAAAAGTAATGAGGGTTGTTTGAGTTTTCCGGAAGCTTACACTGACGTAAGGAGATATAAAAATGTTATGGTAAAAGCCTTAAATGAACACGGAAAATCTTTTGTTCTGGAAGCAAAAGATGGGACTCTTTTAGCTCGTGCCATTCAACACGAAAATGATCATCTTGATGGAGTTTTATTTATTGACCACTGTATGAATAGATTTGAAACAGAATCAATTCTGAAAAAACATAATTTACCAAATCTTGATGTTGACAAACTTGTTGATGAAGAGAATTTAAAGAAAGAATTAGGTGAAAATGATTAAGATTGTATTTTTCGGGACTCCTGATATCGGACTTAAATCTCTTGAATATTTGTATAATTCAGATAAAATAAATGTTTTAGCTGTTGTGACTCAACCGGACAAACCGGCAGGTCGTGGACATAAATTACAAATGTCACCAATTAAAAAGTTTGCGATTGAAAAGAATATTCTTGTTTTTCAACCAAAATCTATAAGGAAAGAACCTGATATTCAAGAAGAATTAAAAAAACTAAATCCTGATTTCTTCGTAACTTTTGCTTTCGGACAAATTTTATCTCAAGAAGTTCTAGATATTCCGAAATACGAAACAATCAATCTTCACGCATCATTGCTTCCCAAGTATCGTGGAGCAAACCCAATCCAACGTGCAATTATAAATGGAGATAAGGAAACAGGAATTTGCACAATGATTACAGAATTAGGTCTAGATTGTGGAGATATTTGTCAGAAACTTGTCATTCCAATCTCAGATACGATGAATTGTGAAGAACTTTGGAATGAGATAGCAGAAGCATCACCACAAATGATTGAAAATACACTCATCAATCTTCAAAATGGAACTCTTGAACCTCAAAAGCAATGCGAAAATGGGGTTTGTATGGCGAACAAATTAACAAAAGAAGAATGTCAAATTGATTGGACAAAATCAAATGTTGAAATAAATAACCTTGTCCGTGGAATTTGTCGTTGTCCAAGTGCATACTTTATGTTCAATAATAAAATAATTAAAATTATTGAATCAACTCCAATTGAGGGGACAGGGGAAGTTGGAAAGGTTGTGAATTTTTCTAAAAATGGTGTTGATATCGCTTGCGGCAATGGTTTGTTAAGATTAATAAAAGTTAAACCAGAGGGTAAAGGTGAAATGCTTGCAAAAGATTGGTATAACGGAGTAAAGAAATAATGACAACAAAGGGAATTAGAGGAGCAATAACAGTAGAAGCAAACACCAGAGAAGCTTTAGAGGAAGCTACTTTAGAATTGTTAAGCACCATGTTTGAAAAAAATAACCTTTCAGGAACTTCTCAAATTTCGCATATAATTTTTACAACAACCAAAGACTTAAATGCAGCTTTTCCTGCAACATTTCCTAGATTAGCTTTTGATTGGAATGATGTCGCTATGATGTGCTTTCATGAATTAGATGTTCCAAATTCTCTTGCAATGTGCTTGCGAGTTCTTGTCGTGATAAATTGCAAGGAGGATTTTAAACCGCAATTTGTATATTTAAAAGGCGCGGAAAAATTAAGAAAATAAAAAAACATACTAAAAAGAGGAATTAAATAATTCCTCTTTTTTAATTCTAAATCTTTGTAAATTCTGAAATTGTCGGATCTAAAAGACGTCTTCCAACATTTTCAAACGAAATTGAACAAAGAGTCTTATTTCCGTATTTGATAATTTTTTCAACCACTCCTCGTCCATATCTTGGGTGAGAAACAGCATCACCTTGTGAAAAACCTACATCACTATCATCATCTGACGGAGTAGATGTTGTTTCTTCCGCCGGATAAACAGGAACCACAGGTGTTTGTTCTTGAACAAAAGGAGATTCTTCGTATTGTTCCGGAGCTTCCTGAACAGGTTCCTCAATAAAATTTTCTGAAACAGGTTGAGTATCCTCAATAAAATCTAAATCATCTTCAGTCAACTCCGCAGTTTCATTCAAAGGCTCTTCCGCTTCTTCTAAGATATCTTCTGATAATGAATCATCATCAATATCAGAAATTGTTAAATCGTCATTCGAAATTTCCTCTACTGGAGTTTCTTCGATTGTTAAAGGTTCTGAGTCTTCCATAATATTTGAAACAGGTTCAATTATCTGAGGACTTGTCGGTTCCAACTTTTGAGGTTCTAAATTTTCTTCTTCTGTTGGAGCTTGTGGATAAACAACAGCATCTTCTACAACAGGTGGAACTTCTTCTTCAATAACAGGGCTATCCAATAACTCTTTTTCTGTCTCCGCAGGTAGAATATCTTCTGTTATAACATTTCCATTTTCATCAACCGGAACAAAAGAATCTTCCAACAAAATTTTATTACCCTCTTCATCCAGTCTAACTAAAATTGTATCTTCTTTTTTAGGAACAAATAATGCTCTATCGCCCAAAACATCATCTTTAGTTAAATCTAAATCCAAATCAGATAACTCAATAATAAATGGAATTCCCTGAGTCAATCTACCATAAACAATACATTCATTAAGATTTAGCTTTGTTAAAAAAGTATTATAATAAGCAAAATCATTTTGTTGAGATTGAGGTGCAAATAACATTAAATTATCTGCACAAGATTTCAATTCTTTAGTATATTTATAATCATGCGAAGCCAAGAATGTAGTGAAAACATGATTATGATTAATCAATTTTTTCAACAATTTTTTATCCGAATTGCCATCATTCAACGGAACAAAGAAATAAATATATTTATCAATTAAATTCAATGCATCATGTACAAACGAAATAACTTCTTTTTGCAAAGAATCATTTATATCTTTCAAATCGATAATTGAACAATTTTTTTCATTCAATTTCTCACTAAAAGCCAAAACTTCTTCTTTTGTATTCGCAAAAACATTTGCATCACGGTATTTTAGCAATTTATTTTTCAAAAGAGCTAACTCGGGCATTTGAGTTTCTTTATATTGATTAGCAACAACATCAACAAAATTATCTATTGGTAAAAATTCAAAATCTAAAGATTTGATATACTGTTGAACAGCATAGAAAATATCTTGAATAACTGCCTTTGTCGAAGCATCAACTTCTTCTAATTCATACTCAAACAAATAATCAATCATTTCTGAATTCAATGGAAGTTTAAAGTCTTCTGCAAGTTTAATTTTTGAATAATCCTCAAACAAATTATCAATATCAATAATTACAGATTTTTCCTTCATTTGGAAAAGTTGTCTAACGCAATTAGAAATAAATGTCGCTTTATTTGAATTTTGTTCAACAAAAACTGTAAAATTATGTTCAAAACAAGAAATATCCAAATTCAACATACTGTCTTGTTGAGCTAAAGTTCCAATTTTTATTGGAGTTTCAACAGGTAACAAATCTAACAACTCATCAGATGTAAGCATAGAAAGTTCAGATTTCATACTCGGAATAGAGCCGTCATAATTATCTACAACACCGTCAGATGTAAATGTGAATAACAACCTTGCAATTGCAAAATTGTGTATATTATCAGATTTCAAGTTCACAAACTGCGCAACGTAAGATTTCGCATCAGTTGTCAAAACCAAAAATCTTCCAAGTACAGGTTGTTCGCCATCTTCGTAAGACAATTTGATTAAGTTATTCTTAATTTCAAGTAATTTCATCTAAACCCTCACTCTTTAGAAAAATTGTACCATGAAAAGTGAAGAAATATGTTAATATATTAAGTTAGTTAACATTAACAACATCTTCCAAATTGTTATAAATATCAATTGTTACAGGACAAATTTTCAAATCTCTCTTAACTAAGCTCTTGATTGTTTCCTTGTAACAAATTAACATTGCCTTATTTAAACCATTTTCTTCATCGAGAGAATCTCTCACAGACTCCAAATAGTCTTTATTCCTCGTTCTCGGTTCAATTTTATCTGCCAAGAAAATAATCTTTTCAAAATTGGTCATATCAATTTTCCCTAATGTATGCCAACGAATAGCAGATAGGATTTCAGAATCTTCAACCCCAAACTCTTTCTCTGCAATATAAGCACTAACCGGAGCATGAAGAGTTTTGTAATTCATAAGTTCAACTTTTTCGACATTAAGATGCTTGTTTATAATATCCATCAATTCTTCATTTGGGAAACACTTTGCACAATCGTGTAACAATCCAGCCATATATGCTTTTTCCGGATTTAAACAAAATCTTTTTGCCAAATCTTGGGCACACTCTGCTGTCCCAATAGAATGAGTATATCTTTTTTCGCTGAGATGTTCTTTTAACCACATCATTAATTCATCTTTTTCAATTTTTATATAATCCATTTTTGTATATGTAATCCTCTACTTCCTTTGTTACCAAATCATTTATGGGTTTATTTAAAATTATTCTATTTCTTAATTCTGTTGACGAAATATCTTCAAACGGCAATGGCTCAAATTCAAAATCAAAACCTTTACCTTTTAAGTAATCATACTTTGAAATCTCAAAATTATCCTCCCTAACAAAGATGATAAATTTAACAATTTTCTTCAATTTATCAACTTCATACCAAGATTCAATATATTGAAAAGCATCTGTTCCAATTACAAAATTGATTTTTCCATCAATATCAAGCATTTTATACAATTCACAGATAGTTAAATATGTATAAGATTTTCCGCCACGTTGAAACTCAATATCAGAAACATCAAACTTTGGATTGTCTTGAACTGCAAGCTTTACCATATTCAACCGATGAAAAGATAACGACGTATCACAAGATTTGTGAGGAGGATTAAATGCGGGAATAAATAAAAATTTATCAAATTTATACTTACCCGTAACAAAATCCGCTACTCGCAAATGAGCTTTGTGAATAGGATTAAATGTACCTTGAAACACACCTAATTTCATAGCTTTATTATATCACAAGCTTATACATTTCCGGTAGAACTGTTTCTGTCATCTTCAAGTTGTTTAATATCAATATTTGAACTATCTTCATCTGCGTAATTGTTGATTGCAGGAACATCAATTTCAACATTTACATCTGCATCAACCATTTCGATATCATTCTTGTCAAACTCTTTAGTTTTACCATCTTCAAGCTTGACTGCAACTTTTCCACTCATAAATTGCAAGTAGCAAACTTTACCAAGCCCCTCCGTAGTCATAACAGAAGAACCGATTGGAGGCATACCTTTTGCTGCATCAATATAATTTGAATATTCGTAAGTCAAACAGCATAAAAGTCTTCCGCAAGTTCCTGAAATTTTCCCAGGAGCAATCGGCATTCCCTGATCTTTAGCGAGTTTTACATTAATTGTTGCAAATTTTCTCAAAAATGATGAGCAACAGAATGGTTGTCCACAAAGCCCAACACCCTCTAAAATTGAGGTTTCATCTCTAACACCAATATGCCTTAAATCAATTCTTACTCTAGTGAATACTTGGGTTAAATCTTTCAACAATGCTCTAAAGTCAACTCTTTCCGGTGCCGTATAATAAAATGTGATTTTTCGTCTATCAAAAGTTATGCGACATTGAACCAGATTCATAGAAAGCTTATGTTGTTTAACCAATGCCTGACACTTAAAAAATGATGTAACTTCTTCCTTTTTAATTTCGTCAAGAGTTTGCAAATCTCTTTGAGATAAAACTCTAACAAAAGGGAGTGGTTCCGGTTTACGTTTAGAATATTCCCAAATTTTTTCAACTTGAGAATTTACTAAAAAAGCTTTTAAAGCTTCTTCACCTTTTTCAGTGCGGACAATTACCATTTGTCCGTCTTCAAGATGGACAGACTCCGGCACATTTATCGGATAAAATGTATTTTTTAAATATCTGACAGCAAATTTCATTATACGTATCTTTCTTCTTCTTTAAGTTTTCTATTCATTAATTTAGATAACAATTGTTCCGGTGTAATATCAGTATAAACAGCTTCGTAAATTGCATTAGAAACAGGAACTTCAATATCAAATTTCTTAGCTAATTCGCAAATTGCCTTAGATGTTTTAACACCCTCAGCCACAGAACCCAATTCTGCTAAAATATCATTTATTTTCTTACCTTTAGCAAGCATTGACCCAACGGTATAATTTCTTGACATTGGAGAAGAGCAAGTCGCAATCAAATCGCCCATGCCAGAAAGACCGTATAATGTTGAAGGATTAGCACCAAGTTTAATACTTACTCTAACAATTTCTGCCATACCACGAGTTAAAAGAGTTCCTGAACAATTGTCACCCAAATTCATAGTATGAGCAAAACCGGAAGCAATTGCAATTACGTTTTTCAAACTTCCGCCAAGTTCTACACCGATTACATCAGTATTTGTATATAATCTAAACTTGTTAGGAACATTGCAAGCTTTTTGAACGAATTGAGCTGTTTCAATATTTTCACACGCAACACAAGCTGCTGTCGGTTTACCTTGAAGAACTTCTTTTGCTAATGTAGGACCTGATAAAACAACTAATTTTTGATTTGGTAAAACATCTTTTATAACTTGTGACATTCTCATAAGTGAAGGCAATTCAATACCTTTTGAAGCATTTACAAGAATTTGTTCAGGTTTAATTCCTGCCTGTTTCAAGTGTTCACAAACATCACGAGTACCGGAAGTTGCAATAACAGACAGGATTATATCCGCATCTTTAATTGCATTAGCTAAATCTGATGTTATTTCAATTTTATTATCAAGTTGAACCTCTAATGGCTTTGAAGTATGTTTATTTTCTCTCAAATCTTGAGAAATATCTTGTTCTCTTCCCCATACGGTAATATCTTCAAAGTTATTAGTTAAAAGCCATGCTAAAGTTAACCCCCAACACCCTGCTCCAAGAACTGTTAATTTCATTTTCTCTCCTTTTATACTAAACTTTCCGGCTTGATAATTCTTCTCAACACTCCACCGTGTTTCTTTAATTCAAGTCGTGCTTTTTCAGCATCAAGTTTCATTTGAATCATAATAATTGATGTTTTAATTTCCCAATCACATTTTAATAATGCTGCAAGAGCCTTACTATTAGTTACACCCGCAATTTGAGAAACAATTCTAATTGCTCTATCTTTAAGCTTTTCATTTACTGCTTTAAGGTCAATCATAAAGTTTTCATACGTTTTACCGATTTTAATCATAGCACCGGTAGATAACATATTCAAAATCATCTTTTGAGCGGTGCCTGCCTTAAGCCTGCTTGAACCCGCAATAACTTCCGGTCCAACTTCTGCACAAATTACAAGACCCGCATCTTCGGCAATATGTCCTTTAGAGTTACAAGTTACGGCAATTGTAGCAGCTCCAACCTCATCAGCCTTTTCCAAAACGCCTAACAAGTATTTTGGATTTCCACTTGCAGAAATTACAACGCAAACATCTTTTTCTGTAAGAACACTTGCATCTTCTCTTCCGGCTCCAAAATTATCTTCTGCGCCCTCAGCGGCATTTCTTATAGCTTTTTCACCACCTGCAATAATTCCTTGAACCATTGTAGAGTCAACACTAAATGTTGGAGGACATTCAGAAGCATCTAAAATTCCAAGTCTTCCTGATGTTCCTGCACCAAAGTAGAACAATCTTCCGCCTTTTAGAAAAGCTTTTGCAATAACATCAATTGCTGCAGCGATATTAGGAGCTTCTTCTCCAACAACTTTTGCAACAATTTGATCTTCTTCGTTCATTTTTCTAACCATATCAATGGTAGATAACAAATCAATGTCTTTTGTGTTTTCATTTCTGTACTCGGTAATAACTTCTGCCATATCCAACTCCTTTTTTGAAAATTTGAAAAATTTCAAACTTCAAATTTACACTAATTTAACCAAATTTGCCATTTCAATTGCAGTTTTAGCTGCATCAGAACCTTTATTGCCGGCTTTAGTACCTGCTCTTTCAATTGCTTGTTCAATATTATCAGTTGTAAGAACACCAAAAATAACAGGGATACCTGTTTGCAAGCTTACTTGTGCAACCCCTTTTGAAACTTCTGCTGATACAAAATCAAAATGAGGGGTTGAACCTTTAATAACCGCACCAAGTGTAATAACAGCATTATATTTGCCGGATTTAGCACATTTTAGAGCAATCACAGGAATTTCAAAAGCCCCAGGAACTTTAACAACATCAATATTATCAGAATTTACACCATGTCTTACAAGTTCATCAATTGCACCTGACAAAAGTTTTGAACCAATAAAATCATTAAATCTGGAAATAATTATACAAAATTTATCTTCATTAGTTGTTGTTAATTGCCCTTCAAATGTCTTCATTATACTTTCTCCTTTGAGTATCCCTACCTTTGCATGATACTATATACAAGGTTATTTTACAAGGATAGCACCAAAAATCTTATAAAAAATATATAATGAAACAAGGATTAACAATAATCCGCTGACTTTCATGATTTTATCTGAAATATCGTAAAACTTAGAACTGGTTTTGATTTTGGAAGTTAAGAAGCCCGCGATAATTAAAATCAAACCTTGACCAACAGAAAATAAAAATAACATTATTACTGCATAACTAACCTTGGCAGACATTGAAGCAAATGCCATAATACTTGCCAGAATTGGAGTTGAACAAGGCGTCCCGATTAGTGCAAAAATAGCACCCAATAACAATGGGTAAACAAAATCATTACTAAAATTATTTTTAGGAATTTCTTTGATAATTACAGGCATATTAAAATCAATAACTCCCACAATTTTTAAACCCATTATCAAAATAACAGAAGCAATAACCAGTGCAAAATACGGATTGCCAACAAACATTTTACCCGTCAATGCACAAATCACACCAATGACAGAAAAAACTAAACCTGTACCAATAACAAAAAATATCATTTGTACAAGTGTTTTCATCGGTTTTTCATCAGAGCAACCCCCAACATATCCGATAATCAACGGTAACATTGACAATGAGCACGGTGAAATTGATGAAATTAAACCACCTAAAAAAGAGGCTCCAAATAATATATATATACTTGTTTGACTAGAAAAAAGTTGTGTAAGATTTTCCATTATTTTAAACCCTTGATATCACGTTCTAATTCAGCAGCAGGAATTGCTGATTCAATACGTTTAGACTGTGTTCCGTCTGAATTTAACATAATAACGGTTGGAACAAGAGTTACATTGTATTTTTTGATTAAATTGTTGTTCATATCTTTTCTACTATCAACAATGACTTCAGTATAATTTATACTGTCTTGATACTTAGGAAAAATTTGTTTGAATGTTTTGTTAATCTCTTGGCATTCCAGACACATAGTTGATGTAAATTTTATTATTGTAGGTTTACCGCTTGCTTGTGCAACATTAGATGTATCCTGTTTAAAAGTTAACCCGAAAAATGCTAAAATCGGTATTATCAAAATAGCAAGAATTGTTAAAATCGTCTTTTTGTCCATAATTCTCTTATCTCCTTATTTACATATAACATATTATTATAAACAAGGAGAAAATTTTACAATTATCCGACTGGAGAATGAATGTATCTTTACTAGAATTTCAACTTTTTAAAATAACTTTCATCATTAATTGCTTCCTCTGTACAACCAATACCAGCTTCTGACATTAATTCTGAATTTCCTGGGCAAGCATAATAATATGAACTAAGAATCTTTTTAAAAATATAACTTGATTTTCCAAAAGGTCGAACCCTATTATCTTCCGGACTATAGAACCAGAAAAAAGTATCCTTACCCCATCTATCAGGCGGATTTTTCCAACCATTAATATCAACTATCAAAACAGTGTAATCAGTTGGATTCCAACCGTCCCAAGAGCTATTCCAATCGTTCAAAGTTGCAAACCACAACAACATACCATCAGTTAGGCAATAAGGTGGCCAATAAATCGTTTGAGCAGAACCACCTGCAAGATGAACACCATCATAGTTGTAATAATTCCCCTCTTTTTTGTCTTGAGGGACAAGACAACTCCCGTCTTTAAAATACAAACGAATCGTGTCAGTATCTCTATTTTTCAAGATATCACTAATATTAACCTCATCTGCAACCATTCGACCAATTCCGTCTTGTATAATAGAATTTGCTCGTAATAACCTTGTACGCATTTCTTTTGCTTTGTAATTATGGATTAATGTTGGAATTGTCATTGCAGCAACAACTCCAATTACGCCAAGGGTGATTAGAACTTCTGCCAATGTAAATGCACTCTTGCGAGTGAATAGTACGTTACGTTTGTTAATATTATCATACTGAACTCGTTTCCACATCTCGTTATTTTTATCCGAAAGCACAATTTACCTCCTAAATATAATCCTAAATTATTATCGCGTTCGCGATAGGTTAGTTTTTATATTACATTCAAAATTGTAAATATGCAAGAGGGAAAGAAAAAACTTATTTGTAATGCACTAGCAAAAACAGTAAAACGCTTACGCGGTAAAAAAAGTCAATTTATTCTAGGCGCAGAATATGATATTCCATCATCTGTGATTAGTGACATTGAACGAGCCGTAAAAGATCCTCAACTGACAACCCTGTTTAAACTAGCAAATGCTTTTGGATTGTCAATCTCTCAATTTTTAAAAGAATTAGAAAAAGAACTTCCGGAAAATTTTTCCGTAAATGATGATTAATTTTAGACACAAAAAAGGCAGATAATTGATATCTGCCTTTTCGTTTATATAAGTTATCCCTATTTTATTCTTTTAAGCCTTTGTCAACAATAACTTTTGCTAACAGACCATTTATAAATGACGCACTATCATCTGTTGAATATTTTTTGGCAAGTTCAACGGCTTCATCAACAACAACTTTCAATGGAGTTTCCTTGATAAATAATAATTCAGATAAAGCAATTCTTAAAATATCTTTATCCATTTTTACCAATCTGTCAAAATCCCAACCGGATGAACAATTTTTGATAATTTCATCAATTTCTTTATGATTTTGTTGAAATGTTTCCGCAATTCTGATTGCATAATCTTTCACTTCATTTTGAGATTCCAAAGTTGTGAACTCTGCAATTTCTAAAGCTAAAAGAGCTTTATCTGCAATATCAATCATTTCTTCAACTCTACCTGACAAATCAGAAGTCATAGGTAATGGAACAGGAATATTTGCAGCTTCCATTGGTCGATTCAAATTGATTTCGTGTTCAGCCTCATAATCATCAATTCTATTTTTCATATCAATCAATGATCCAAGTGACAATTTCAAATCATTACGTGCGCTGTCTGATAAAATTCTTACGGATTTTAGAATAATATCGTCTAAACTTTCTTTTGAATAGTTAATAATTTTTTTATCAAATTGAGAAAGCAATATAAATGCTAATTCTCTTGATGCTCTGCGGGCTTGCATATTTTTACCTCTTAATTTTTCTAAACTTTCTAACTTTATAGTTCTTATGCTAACATGAAAAATTATCTGCGACAAGAAAATATTTTTTATTAATTTATTAAAGCGGGCGGAATGATAAAATCATTCCGCCCGTTAAAACATTATAAAAAACTTAAATCAATTAAGCTTCTTCTTTGTTCATATCTTTAACACTCAAAGCAATTCTGTGTTCTTGTGGAGTGAATTTTTTGATAAGAACTTCTATGCTATCACCAACTTTATATTTGTTGAATGGGTTAACGTTTTCTTCTGCCATTTCAGAAACAGGTAACAATGCTTCAACTCCCGGGAAGATGTTGATGAAAGCACCAAAACCGGTAACTTTGTTTACAGTACCTGTAATAATTTGACCTTCAGAGAATTGGCCTTCAATTTGTTGCCATGGATCTTCGCCCATTCTTTTCAAAGACAATGAAATTCTCTTTAATTCTGTATCAATTTTGATAATTTTAACTTCTAAAGTTTCACCCAAAGAAATTACGTCTGATGGGTGTTTAATTCTTTGCCATGAAATTTCTGAAATTGGAAGTAAGCCATCAATACCGTTGATGTCAACGAACGCACCAAAATCAGCAATTCTTACAACTTCACCTTTAACAACTTGATCTTCATGAAGTTCTGATAAAATGTTATCTACAACTTGATCTCTTTGTTCAGCAACAGCTTGTCTTTGAGATAAGATAAGTTTGTTTTTCTTAGGATCTGCTTCAAGAACTTTAACTTCGATTTTTTGGTCTAACAAACCATCAAATGGAGTACCTGTTCTAAGTTGAGATGATGGAATGAAACCTTTTAAATCAGCAACGTCAACTAATACACCACCTTTAACAACTGAAACAACTTTTGCAAGGATAGTATCACCTTGAACTTTTGCATCATTAAGTTGAGCCCAAGCTTGAGCGAATGCAAGTCTTTTCAATGAAAGAACCATGCTATCTTCATCATTTTCTTCTTTTAATACGTAAAATTCTTTAACATCGCCAATTTCAATTGGAGCTGAATCTTCAGCAGTTGAAATTTCTCTGTTAGGTAAGAAAGCTTCTGTTTTAGCACCTCTTACACTTACTAGGTAACCGTCTTGTTCTTTTCTGATAACAGTACCTTCTACGATGTCAGCCACTGAATGGCTATTTGAAAAACTTTCTTCTAATAGTTTTTCGAATTCATCTAATGTTGCTTGTGTCATTTGTTTTTATTCTCCTTTTCTTTTTTATTTGTCACATTAGTAACATTTTATTTTATTAATTACTTTATCAATTACGCTATCCGGAGTTGAGGCTCCGGCGGTTATTGAAATTTTTTGAGCTTTTTCAATCAAATCTTTGTGGTTATCTAACTCTTTTTCTGTTTCAATATGAATTGTAGGTGTAATATTTTTCAAAATTTCAGCTAAATGTGTCGTATTTGCACTTTTTTTAGAACCAACAACAATCATCAAATCACTGCTTTTGGCAAGTTCCTTTGCCTCTGACTGACGCATAGATGTGCTTTTACAAATTGTATTTGCAATTAAAAGCTCTTTGGTCAAAGGTGTTAAATATTCAACAATTTTATTCAGAGTTGAAAGCATTTGAGTTGTTTGAACTACTACACCAATTTTTTTTGCGGATTTCAATTCTGACTCATAAGGTTTAAGTTCCTCAACCTCCGTTGCTACAAGAACATTTTCGCCAAATTGTTTTGCATTAGCTTCAATAGCAATAACCTCAGGGTGGGTTGCTTTACCAACAATTACAAGGTAATAACCATCTTTTGCAAGTTCGATTGCTTTTTGTTGAACTTTTTTAACATCAGGACAAGTTAAATCATAAACCTCAAATCCGACATTTTTAATTTGTTCAAAAACCTCCGGGCTTTCACCATGGCTTCTAACAACACAAATGCCGTCACCTTTTTGCGGTAATTCTTTCAAAGACTTAATACCCATTGCGTTCAATTCATCAATAACTTGTGTATTATGAATAAGTTCTCCAAGCACACAAATATTACGATTTGGGTAATCATTTTTCAATTTTTTTACAGTTTCAACGGCTCTTTTTACTCCGTAACAGAAACCTGCAAACTTTGCTAATGTAATTTCTTTCGGCAATGTTAAATTGTCTTCTTTCAAATGAACTCGCAGAAAAAATTCCGCTGTAATGCAATTACAACACGAAAAAATTTATAAAGCAAGAGATTGTAAAGAAATTACGCATTCAAATAGAATGGACCTTTTCTTTTCATTTTGTCGTATTGTCCTCTCATAGCCATTTTGTTTGAACCTATTGCAATCCCATCATCAAGACTTGGGGCGGTATTTGATTCCGTATCTGAAGTAATAGCAGTTTTCATATTGTTATTATTTGCTTCCTCCCACTCAGGAGAACCGGGAATAGCCTTTAATAAATCATAGATTTCACTGCTATAATCAAGTGGCATATATTTCATATACTCTTTGATTTGGTCGTAAGTCATTGAATCTCTATTATTTTTCAAATAGTCCATAAGAATTTTATTATCAACTTTGCCCTCTTTAGCAAGTTTTGAAATATTATTTGAAGAAAGTTTTCCAGATGAAATTATTTCATTGATTCTGCTAGATGGAAGTAATCTTGTCAAATCAAGTTTCAAACCATCATTGTTGCAATAGTTAATCAATTTAACAATTGTATCCGGATTGCCTTTATAATCATTTGCAAAAGAAATAACATCAGATTCTTTACCTTGTGTTGCAAATGCTTGCATAAATTTGTCCTTGATTTCATCATTAATTTGAGAATATGCTGCGCTTACACTGTTTTGTTGGAACAAATCTGTAATAATTTCTTTTAAAGTATTTTGTTCATCTTCTGACAATTTAAGATTTTCAACATTATCTGTTGTTTTTGCACTTTCAGTTGATTTAGTAGCGGTTTTTTCAGAAACAGATGCAGTTTCGCTATTTTTTGAAGAAGTAGGAGTTTGAACTTTTTCAGCTTTTGCTTTTTCTCGTTCAATAGTTTTCTCTGCTTTAGTCGTTTCATAAGTAGTAATTTTGTTAATTAAAGCATCTTTCTTTTGTTGCAAAGCTTTTACTTCTTGCGCAACAGAATTTTGACTTACAGATGTTCTTGTTGTTGTTTTTGAGGAAGCACTTGAAACTGTAGTTTGAGCAGATACAGTTTGTGATTTGCCCCCACTTTGTGAAACTGTTTTGCTACTTTTTGCGACAGATTGGCTTGTTGCAGAAGATTGTTGAGATGGTTGATTTTTAGAATCATTAGAAGTTTCTGAAACACTCACGGTATTTTTTGCTAGTGTTTCTTGAGAAATCTCACCTGTTTTCATTGCATTTTGAATTGCCGCTTGTTTTTCAGGTGGATAATTCTTGATAGCATTTTGAATGTAAGAATTGTATTCACTTCTTACACTTTTATCAACAGATTTTGATGCAGCCGCCAAACCTTCATTAACGGATTCATTACCTAATCCTGAAAGTTCTTTGGCATAAGCCTTTTGACGCTCCGGAGTTGGAGCCGTTTCAACAACAGATTTTGTAAATCTTGCTCTTCCAGATTCTGACAAATCTTCTCTTTGTACGAATTGAGAAGTATATTGAACAGGATTTTCAACATACTTATTTACACCTGTTGAAAAATTATCGACAAGTTGAGGTATATCATTGGTAATATGAACACCAACATCTTGACTTTTTTCTTCTGTCAAATATTTTGTAACTTTTGCAGCTGCCACTTTCGCAACTCTTGTATTTTTATTTGCCATTGCACGATCCAATGCACTATTATATGCATTAGAATCATCATTCAATACCGCACAGGATACCATATCAGCATCAAGGTTCATCTCCTTAGAAACTTTTCTTGCTACTTTACTTAATCCATTTTTTCCGGTTAATTTATCAATATAGTCAATGTAATCTTTGTCACCCATTGTTTGAGAATACAATTTTCTCAATTCAGCTTTTTGTTCTTCAGGTTTTAAAGATTTAATATCATTAACTCTATCAAAAATTTCTTGTTCAACAGTTTTATTATTATTTGATGCAATTACATTGATATCTCCATGCTGACCAATAAGAGTCTTTTCACCTTTTAAATCTTTTTGAGACTCTAAAAATTTTGCTTTTCTTTCTCTTATTTCAAGAGGTAAATCAGACTGCTTATTCATCTTTTCTAAATCTGCAACAGTTGGAGTTTTTCCATATTTTTTTATAAATTCAAAAACATCTTTAGTTACAGAAAGTTGCATAATAGCTTTCTTATCTTTACAAGACTGTTTAAGAATACCAATTTGACTATGATCATCTAAGTTTTTAAATTCATCATAACTTATACCTTTTGAGGTTAACGCATCAATTGTCATCAATGTACTTGAAAAAACAGTATCCTTAAGAGAGTCTTCCATCTTGTCCCACCCCGGAACAAATGATGCAATTAGCTCTTGTGCTTTACTGTCGATAAATTTTTGTTTATCCTCTTTGGTCTTAGCACTAAAATTCGGATATTCTTTTTCTAAAAATTTCTCAGCATACAATTTAAGCTTATCATCAGAGGACATCTTACGCCATTTTTTAGATTGACGGAATTCCGAAGAAACCAAGTCTTTAATATTTTTCAAGGTTTCAGCTTGATGATCTCTATAAATCTTAACTCTTTCATCTTTTGACAATTTATTATATTCGTCAATTGACATTTTCTTGTCATTTAATGCTTCTAATAACCCAAGAACTTTCATTGCAGATTCTTGTGGAGTATCTTTTTCTCCTTTCAAATCCTGTGAAATTGAAGCAAATTGTTTTTGCTTTAACACAGTTTTTTCTTCTGGAGATAAGTTTTTGTAATTTGCATCAGTTTTTTCAAAATACTTATCAGCAACGATACTCATTTTTTCTTTAGTATCTTTTTTTATCCAATTGCTATCAAGCATTTCTTCTACAGAAACAAGCGGTTCATGTTTTTTATGAACTGAATGTTCTTTAGGTACTTCTTCAAATTGTGCTTGAATTTTAGCTAACATTCCAAGTTCTTTTTGTGTCTTATCCTTTTTCTTTAATAAATAAACACGTAAATCATCAATATTCATTGATGATAAATTATTTTCCTCAATATATGCGTTAATTTCCTTTTCAATTGCAGATTCTTTAACTGTTGAATGCTTTGTATCCGTTAAAGATTTAGACTCTATTTGAGGAGTTTCAACACTTTTATTTTGTAATTTTTCACTATCTAAAGCCCCTAAGTCTGATTTTTTAGATTGATTGTCAGCTTTAGGAAAATTTAAAGGCGCTTTGACTGTAGATTTAGAAGCAACATTCCCGACAGGCGTTTGTTTGGGTGTCGGGGGTGTTTGAATAATTTTGTTGTCTTCTAATTTTTTTATTTTCATTTTCTTCTTACAATTTCTCTATTCTGCACTTCTAAATACATGAAAAATTATAAAGGAGCCCTATTTCAAGATTACTTAAAATGTTTACAAAAATTAATAGTCCGAATTTGTAGGTTTAACCATTTTGGTTGGTGTTAAATTTGGTGTATCTACAATTCTAACCATTAAACCTGTATTATCTGTAAACTTTGAATCTCCATTAAGCAAATCAATAATTGCATTTGCAGCATCATCTGTGATTCGTTGTTCTGTATCTTTGAAATACGATTGTCCATTTATTTCTACACTATTTCTTAGAATAAGTCCGCAATACTCTCTACTATCACCTGTTTTATGATAAACCATTTCTTTTACAATAGGTAAATTAACAGCATCATACATATTTGTATATTTAAAATCTTTCGGAACATACTCCACATACATTATTTCCCTCTTTTTTAGAGGATCAGAAAATGCTATATATGCCCCAGAACCGGCATACATTTTAAAAGGAATAATATCTTTGTTCGATTCAAAATAAGTTCTTTGACCTTGTGACATCACACCAGTTTGTTGAGGAGCCATAACATAGGTTGAAACTTCTGTCTTTGGTGATTCTTGGGCTTCAACCAATTCTGTCAAGGCTTGTGTGTTTAGCGGTACAGATTTTTCAGGTGCCGCAACAGCATTCAACAATGATGGCGACATTGTCATCATAACAACTACCGGTACTGTTGCTAAGTTACGAGCTGCACGTCTTGGGAATGGATAGCCCTCTGGAGAGGTATTATCATTTTCTTCATCTCTATTATTTGCGGTAAAGTGAATCTTATCGTTGTAGTTACTTTTAAAACTAACACTGTTAATAGGTGCTATTGCCATACTAACACTCCTTTTTTGTATTCAATTTTTAGGATTAACCCCTTAATCCTTTTACTTATATCATTAACCTTTGCTATGATTATAGCAATTTTGCGGCTTTTTGTAAAGTATATGCACATTTTACATATATTTTTACTCTGGGTTGATATGATTCTAAAATTCAAAATTTGAAAAATTTGCTATTTTTTGAATAAATGTTAAGCGTTTTATTTGTAAAGGTTTTGTCATGTTTTGCTCAAAGATTGAAAAAATATGCTAAACTTAGGTTATGTTCACAGGTATTATTGAAGAAATAGGTGAGATAAAAGCCTTTACCCACAACTCAAATGGGGCAACTATTGTTGTAAAATGCAAAGATGTTTTAGCCGACACAAAACTTGGTGATAGCATTGCAATTAACGGTTGTTGCCAAACAGTTGTTGATATTAAAGAAGATTTTTTTAGCGCAAGAGTAAGTGATGAAACTCTAAATATTACGAATTTTACCTCTCTAAAATCAGGAGATACAGTTAATTTAGAAAGAGCATTAACCCTAAATTCAAGACTCGGTGGGCATATTGTATCAGGACATGTGGATTGTGTTGGAAAACTTATCAAAAAAGAACAACTCACTGATTTTTATAATTTTGACTTTGAAATTCCTCAAAATCAAGAAAAATATATTGTGTATAAAGGCTCAATTACAGTAAACGGTATTAGTTTAACAGTTGCGAACATAGACAAAAACATCTTTAGAGTTGCCGTAATTCCGCATACATACCTAAATACAAACCTCCAAGACCTTAAAACTGGAGATTTTGTTAATATTGAAACAGATATTTTAGGCAAATATGTTGAAAAATTATTATCTGCGAAAGATAATAATAGCAGAATTAGTTTAGAATTTTTGCAAAAGAACGGATTTGTGTAATGGAAGAAAATAAATTTAAATTTGACAGCATTGAATCAGCACTTGAAGATTTTAAAGCGGGAAAACCAATAATTGTAGCTGATGACGAAGATAGAGAAAATGAGGGCGACGTAATTGTTTCAGCTGAAAAAGTTACCCCGGAAATTATCAATTTTTTGGCAACAGAGGTAAGAGGATTAATTTGTCTTGCGATTTCTGATAATATTGCAAAACAACTGGATTTACCTCAAATGGTTGACCAAAACACAGAAGAAATGAAAACTGCTTTTACAATAAGTATTGATGCCGCTGAAAAATATGGAGTTACAACAGGAATTTCTGCATTTGACAGAGCAAAAACAGTTGAAGTTGCAACAGCTTATGATGCACAACCGTCTGATTTAAGACGTCCGGGGCATTTGTTTCCTTGTGTTGCAAAACGTGGTGGTGTTTTAGAAAGAACAGGACATACCGAAGCAGTTGTTGATTTAGCTAAACTTTGCGGACATAGAGAAGCTGGTGTTATGTGTGAACTTATGGCTCCAGATGGACACATGGCAAGACGTGATTATTTAAGAAAATTTGCTGATGAACATAATATGAAATTCATCTCTGTTGCAGAATTAATTGCATACAGAATGCAATCTGAAAAACTTGTAACAAGAGAAGCAGAAACAACCCTTCCAACCCCGTTTGGAACATTTACATTATACGCATATAAAAATCACATAAATGGAGCAGAACATGTTGCTCTTGTTAAAGATGACGGTTCTGATAAAATTCCGGCAGTAAGAGTTCATAGTATGTGTTTAACAGGCGATGTATTCCATAGCTTGAAATGTGATTGCAATTCTCAACTGCACAATGCCCTAAAATACATAAATGATTACGGGAAAGGTGCTGTTGTTTACTTGACAGATCACGAAGGAAGAGGAATTGGACTTTGCAACAAGATTAAAGCTTACAAATTGCAAGAAGAAGGACAAGACACAATTCAAGCAAATATCTCGCTTGGATTTAAATCTGATTTGAGGGATTATGGAACAGGAGCTCAAATTATTGTAGATTTGGGTTACAAAGACTTTAAGCTAATCACCAATAACCCGAAAAAAATTATCGGACTTGAGGGCTATGGTTTGAATATTATTGATACAATCAAAGTATCATCAGAAGTTACACCATATAACAAAAGATACTTAGAAACAAAAAAAGAAAAAATGCACCACTCATTATAAGGAGCGAGATTGATGTTGGATATAAGACTTTTAACAGCTGACAGTTATGGAAAATTTGAAAATCTTTATGAAGATTTTCGCAAGAGAGCTGCAAATGAATATAATTTTGAATTAGAACCGTTAGACTATGACGGATTTCTTGAAGCCATTGACAAAGATTTGATAAAATGTATTGTACTTTATGATGATAATTCAAAGGCTGTAGCATTTTTGGTTTATACAACAGCAATCTCAGAAGCAATTGAATTGAACATAATTCATTGTAAAGAAAAAGAACATTTTCTTGAATATTCAAAAGCACTTTTGGAAAAGTTCTTAGAAGTAACTCAAAACCTAAGAAAAGAAAAAATCGTTTGCTACCCAATGCTTGGTGAACAAAAATCTCTAATCAGTGTTATTGCAAAGCTTGGTTTTAAATTCGTGGGAATTGAAGTTTTAAGATTTAAGATGAATGGTACACAATCAAGAGAATTATTCTCCCATGCCAGAGTAGTGCAAATCCCACAAGACTATGAAGTTGTTTCTTGGAATGATAAATATTTTGAAGATGCAGTTAATATTATTCAAGAGGCATTCAAAGAATCATCTGATGCATTGTTTGACCCGAGGTTTACGACTCTTGACGGAGTTAGCGATATTATTCATAAAATCGTAAAAGATATCTATGCCGAATTTATGCCAAATGCAACAAGTGTTTTGCTATATAAAGGAGAACCCGTTGGATTTTCATTCATGAATTTGACAAACGGCACAATTGTAAATATTCCACTTGTTGGAATTAGAGAAGCTCATCAAGGCAAAGGGTTGTCCACAATTATGTTAAAACATTCAATGGATATGATTTTCAAGGAAATTGATAATTATAGAAGCCCGATTACAGAAATCAATACCACAACAGAAACCAACAATTTACAAGCATTAAGATTATACAAAAATCTTGGTTTCATTGAAGATTACAATTATCCGCAATCTTATATGCCAATTCAAAACTAGACTTTTGTTGAAAAATCAGTTAAATTAGAAATATGGCAGGCATTGATTTAAGAAAATTTATGAATAGTTTTGCTCAACCTCAGATGTTTACGGCAAAAGGAGCTTATAATGCAAATATTCAAAAACCTGCTCCACAAGTTCCTCAAAAAATGCCTGAACAAGTTATGCAAAATTCTACACCTAATATTGCACAATCTCAACCTGTTCATGTAGAACAACATTTGCAAATGAATACTCTACAAAGTATGGATAGAGCAATTTACGCAAAAGATTTGATGCAAATGCCTAAAAATATTAATGAATTTATCTATATGCTCCAACGAGGCATGACGCAAGCACAATTTAACCAAATGTTCGCAAACCAAATTGCAGCACAGAGAAATTCTCTTTCACAATTACAAGCTCAAATTCTTGCCCAACTTCAAGGACTTGCTACAAATACGGTAAAAGAAGCCGTGAATGTTCAAATCGCAAATCAATTACAAACATCTTTGAAAAATCTGGATATTCTCTCAAATGGAGTAATAAACTTGTCCGAAATTTCTTCACTACTTCAAAAAAATGGGAAAGAAGCACTGACAAAACTCATCATGTCAATGACAGAGGCTTCAAAATCCGGAATTACAGATTTAACCCAGATGAAAGAGATGGCAAAATTGATAAATGCAAGTATTTCTATTGCATCTGAAAATAACCCGCAAAAAACATTAAAATTATTATTAATGTTATATCTTCCGTGGCTTCCTCTTGAAGATGGTGTAGGTTTTGATTTGGAAGTTGAAAGTAAATCATCTTCTGCCGATGAGTCAGATAGCATTTTGACCGTAACAATTACAACAGTAAACTATGGACAAGTTGTTGCCACTTTGGTCTTAGAATCATCAAACTCTGTTCATTTGTCTATAAAATGTTCTGATAAATTTCCGAAAACTGAATTACAATTGAGAATTGACAAAGACAAAAAATGTTACGCAGTTGATACAATAACAAATTTTGAAATTGATAAAGATATCAAACCTGTATCTGAAAAAGCGGCTGCAAACATAAATATGTCACAAACAAATGAAATAAATCCATATCTACTTCTTATGGCGCATACAGTAATTAAACACGTTATTGATATAGATAACAACAAATCTTTAGGAATAACTTCTCATACAGATATGTCGTACCCTCAATAAAAAGATACGACATATTTAAAATTTGATTGATTATTTACCTTTCTTTATCTCAAACTTTCCGGAACTGCCATTGGAATTGGAGCTCTACCGGATTGTGGAACAGGTGCAGAGCTTTGTTGTTTATAACTCTTCACAACATCTGCCGGTGTTGAGTTGTTATTAATATTATTCAATGGTTTTGGAGAAGTTGGGGCTTCTGCATTGTTTTCTTGTTCTAGTGGAGATTCTGAACTTGTAGGAACTTCTGCATTCTCTTCAATTGTTTGTTTTGCATCTTCACCAATTACTTTAGCTTTACCAAAAGAGGCATGATAATTTTCAAGTTCAACTTCAGGATAGTCAAAATCTCTATCACCATAATCTTTAGTAGCCACAGTCATAACGTCTTTCCAAATTCTGGCAGGAATTGTTCCACCGTATAACCCAGGAACTTTTTTGTTATTATCATCTCCAACCCAAACACCTGTAACAACGTCTGGAGTGTAACCTACAAAGTAAGCATCACGAGAATCATCTGTTGTACCGGTTTTACCTGCTGCAGGTTTTCCAATATTTGCGGCTGTACCGGTACCGGTTAAAATAACTGTTTTTAACATTGCAGTCATTTCTGCTGCCGTTTTCAAACTCAACTGGTGAGAAGATTTTGTTTTAGAAGCTCTATACAAAACTCTCCCTCTTGAATCTTCAATTCTTTCAATTGCATAAGGTTGAACAACGTACCCACCATTTGCAAATGCACCATAAGCTCTTACAAATTCAAACAACTTAACACCATTTGAACCTAAAGAAATTGTATAATCATATTGCAAAGGAGTTGTAATTCCTAAAACTTTTGCAACTTGAATAACCGAACGAATACCGACTTCTTGAATAACACGAGCCGCACAAACGTTTGATGAAATCATTAAGGCTTTATATATAGGAATTTTACCTCTATATTTGTGTCCTGCATTATGTGGAGACCATTTTGCAATTGTAATCGGACTATCATCAACTATATCGTTTGGAGAAATCCCTTTTTCCATAGCTGCAGCATATACAAAAGCTTTGAATGCAGATCCTGGAGGTCTGATAGCTTGTGTTACACGGTCATATTGGCTTTCTCCGTAATTTTTACCACCTGCAAAAACAAGAATTCTACCATCAATCGGATTGAATGAAAATACCGCTGCCTGTTGAGATGACCTTGTCAAGCCATAAGCTCTCATATTTCTCAAAATTGATTCATTGGCTTCAACTTGAGCTTTAGAATCTAATGTTGTAATTACTTTATAACCACCATGGATAATATCTGTTTCTTCAAATCCGAGTTTTTCCATTTCTCGCATTACATAATCACTAAAATATGGGGCTTTATTTGTTGTATATAAAGCCGGCATTGTACTCAAATGAATATCAGCCTCAATAGCTTTGTTATACTCATCTTCAGTGATATATTTCATTGTCAGCATTCTTTTTAGAACCTGATTACGTCTTTGTTTTGCAAGTTCCTTATTATTATAAGGGTTATAAACTGACGGAGCTTGCGGAAGACCTGCAAGTAAAGCTTGCTCCGGTAATGTCAATTGACTTAGTTTTTTGTTGAAATAAATTTTTGAAGCAGCCGAAACACCATAAGCACCTGCACCTAAATAAACATTATTCAAGTACATTTCTAAAATCTTATCTTTAGAAATTGTTTTTTCAATTCTTGCTGCAACTTCTATTTCTTTAACTTTTCTTGTAATTGTTCTTTCGTTAGACAGGAAAAGAATTCTTGCCAACTGTTGAGTTAAAGTACTAGCACCTTGAACAGTATGACGAGCTAAAACGTTTTGAACAGAAGATCTTGCAATACCAAAAAGGTCATAACCATGATGATGATAGAAATTTTTATCTTCTGTCGCAATTAAAGCTTTTTTCAATTCATCAGGAACATCATTTAACTCAACTTTGTCATAGGTATAAGCCGTGAATGTTTTAATAATTTCACCATCTTCAGAATAGAATTTAGTCACCAAATTAGGTTTTAAATCTTCCAAATTTTCAATTGGAGGAAGAGAAGAAAGGTACAAGTTAAATGCAACAAATCCTGCAAGAACAAATGCAGAAGATGTTAAAATGAACATTTTCACATTAGTAAAAAATTTATTATCCTTTCGTCTTGAAATATTTTCTCGAGCAATATCTTTTGCTGCTCTCTGCCTCTTATATTTTTCATAAGAACTGGACATGCCACATCTCCCTATATATCTAATTAATAGCTTTTACATTATACCATATAATATATTATAGCAAATTGTTTACATTGTTAAAAATCAATTGAATTTTAATAATTTTTAATATACACTAAGAAAGCTTGGAAAAAATTGGAGAAAAAGATTATGTACAACGTAGCGATTATTGGTGCAGGTCCAGCCGGAATTTTTGCGGCTTTGGAAATTACGAAATTAAAACCTGACTGGAAAGTGGTTTTAATTGAAAAAGGACAACGAATTGAAAAAAGAAAATGTCCTATCCGTGAAGGTTCCCCTAAATGTGTAAACTGCAAACGTTGCGGATTGTTATGTGGTTGGGGAGGAGCAGGTGCTTTCTCTGACGGAAAATTAACTCTTACCCCAGATGTTGGTGGTCACCTTGTTGACTATATGACAAGAAAACAAGCTGAAGATTTAATTGATTATGCAGATAAATTATACTTAAATTATGGTGCAACCGAAGAGGTTTTCGGAACAGACCGAAAAGTATTTGAAGAGATTGAACATCAAGCTGTTTTAGCAGAATTGAAACTGGTTCATTCCCCTGTTAGACACTTAGGAACAGAACGAAGCTTAGATGTATTGAAAAACATGCAAGACTATCTTGATGACAGAATTACTATTTTGAATAACGTTTCAGCAAAATCATTAATCGTTGAATGCGAACAAGTTAAAGGTATTGAACTGGATAATGGCGAAATCATTTCTGCCGAATATACGATTATTGCCCCAGGAAGAGAGGGCGCAGATTGGTTAACTCACGAGTTTGCAAAACACAAAATCGGTATGGTGAATAATGCCGTTGATGTTGGTGTTAGAGTAGAACTTCCGGCACCTGTTTTTGAACCATTGACTTCAAAATTATATGAATCAAAATTGATTTATCATTCTCCAACGTTTGGTGACGAAGTTAGAACTTTCTGCATGAATCCAAACGGTGAAGTTGTTCAAGAAAACTACAGTGGAATTGCAACAGTAAACGGACACAGTTACGCAAATTACAAAACTCCAAATACAAACTTTGCATTACTTGTTAGTGAAAAATTCACTGAACCATTCAAAGAACCAATCCAATACGGTCAACATATTGCAAGGCTTGCCAATATGTTAGGTGGAGGAATCTTGGTTCAAAGATTTGGGGATTTGTTAGACGGTAGACGTTCAACTCCGGAAAGAATTGCTTCAAGTGTAATTACCCCAACACTTACTTGCGCAACTCCGGGGGATTTGAGCCTTGTTATCCCTTATAGACAAATGACAAGTATTATTGAGATGCTTCAAGCTCTTGATAAAATTGCTCCAGGAACAGCTTCAAGATATACACTTCTTTATGGTATTGAAGTTAAATTTTATTCAGCAAGAGTTAAATTGACAAAAGAACTTGAAACCGAGGGAGTTAAAAACTTATTCACAATTGGTGATGGCGCAGGTGTTACAAGAGGTCTTTTACAAGCTTCTGCATCTGGTGTTTATGTTGCCAGAACGATCTGCGAAAGATAAATTTATGTAAAAATATTATTATTGAACAGGGAATGATAAATATTCATTCCCTGTTTTTATATTGACAGTAAATAGAATATTTGTTATAATATAAAAAGGATTATGGAATTTAAGAGTTATAAACAGATTTTAAATAACAAAAATGATAATGAAAAAGTAAAGAACTTGGTGCCCTATTGCCATAATGCCCTAGGGCCTACGAAAAAGAAATGTGCATTCGCACTTGTCGAAGGTGCTACGCACGTAGATATTGCACCAACAAAGGGGAAACTTGCTTTTACATTGGCGGAAGTATTAATCACCCTCGGAATTATTGGAGTTGTTGCAGCAATGACCATTCCGACATTGATGTCAAATTATAGGAAAAAACAACTTGAAACTCAAATAAAAGCTAACTATTCACTTGTTCAACAAGCAATAAAGTTCGCTGAATATGATGATGTTTCTTATGATATGGCAATTCAAGACGGAAGTGATGCAAGTATTCAAGAGTGGTATGATTCCTTTTTGTCAAAACATTTGAAAGTAGAACAATTCTGTTCTAATGCAAAAAGTGGTTGTTGGCATAAAAAGGGAATTGTTAAAGATTTGCTTGGCAATGCACCAAGATATGAATATGATAACGGAATTGGCGTAAATATTGTCAACTTTAAACTGGCTAACGGAGCATTTTTCAACGTTGATGGATACACCGCAGAAGATATGAAATCTTTTGGTATTGATTCGACTTCTGACGGTTTAACTTTCTATTTTGATGCAAATGGGGACAAAAAGCCTAATCAATTTGGGAAAGACATTTATATTATGGTTTGGACAGACAAGGGCTTAGTTCCTGCCGGATACAACAGAACTAAAGCCGAAGTTGATGCCAATTGTTTAAGAGGTGACGGATATTTTTGCTTGCAAAAAGTCATTTCTGAGGGTTGGCAAATTTCTGATGAGGTTTAGAAAAGACACTAATCACCAATGTTGCCGGAAGATTCGCCGGGGAGACAAGTTCCAAACTGACAAGATGAATTGTACGGAGAATTATTATTTTCTCTGTTTGAAGGGTTTGTATCAACATCAATGTTTATTGTTTCCGGAATTAGTTGTGGCGAATTAGTAAACTGCTTTGAGGAATCTCTTGTTGGGTTTATCATTTGGTCAATATGATTTGGGACAAGCTTATCTTTAATTGTTTGAGGTTGATTATCTAAATTTGCCTTACAGGCTCCTAATTCTTCAAGTTTACAAGTAGCATTAGCACTAATTAGGGTTGAAAACACTACTACGAGTGACAATATTAAAATCTTTTTCATAATTATACTTCTCCTTGATTTAATCTGTATGTTTAATATTAAAAAATTTCAAAACAAATTACATTGCAGAAAAGTATAATCTTTTTTAAAACCATTTGCGTATAATTTTACGATTTTGATGTTTTTCAACAGTTTTTAAAACATCTTTAAACGGAATAATTGGTTCCATTTTATACCCACAATCGTCAGATAATGTTCCACCCATTGAAAATAACTCTTCTTGCGGGTATCTACGGCAAATTCCTGGGCGCCAAAAGTGAATTTTACATCTTTTAGTTTCTGGGTCTAAATTTGTACACTCAAAAATTAAACCTAATTCATCTTTTCCAATAATTTTCAAATCAGAATAAAATTTGTGCAAATATTGAAGTCTTTTAAATTCTTTTTCATCTTTCAATACATGTTTAAAATGTTTTACATAAATATGTGTACAGCACATTCCACAACCTTTACATTTACCGGTGCGCCAATAGTGCTTTTTCAAAATCTTTGCATAGATGAATTTTTTGACTTTTTCAAACATATAAATATGATAGTATCAAATTGATTATTTATATATTAAGAATTGTAAATATTAAAAATAAAACAAGCAAATAAAATTATTTAGGAGAATTTAAGCAAATGTAAACCTTACAAAATAGTAAAAACTGACATAATACTATAACATAACCAAAAATAACCAACCTTGACCTCCACGAGAGGTCTTTTTTTTTGATTATTTAAACCAATTTTGCTGCATTGTATGAACTTCTGACAAGCGGACCAATTTGAAAATATTTTATGCCTATATTTTTTGCAATATCTTTTAATTCTTCATATTCTTCCGGATTATAATATTTTGCAACAGGTAAGTGTTCTTTTGACGGCTGAATATATTGACCAATTGTAAGAATATCACAATTCACACTATACAAATCAGTGATAGTTTGTTTGATTTGTTCAATATCTTCTCCAAGTCCAATCATAAAACCTGATTTAGTTTTAATATCAGAATTTTCTTTGACATACTTTAAAACCCCTAGAGAAGTGTCGTAATTTCCTTGCGGTCTAGCTGTTTTGAAAATATCTCGAGCGGTTTCGATATTATGATTAAAAACATCAGGGTGAGCTTTTATTATTGTATTCAAAGACTCTTCATTCCCTTTAAAATCCGGTGTTAAGATTTCTATTTTTGTATTTGGTGAAATTTTTCGGATTTCATTGATACATTTTGCAAAATGATTTGCACCTCCATCTGGCAAATCATCTCTTGTAACAGATGTTATTACCGCATATTTTAGTCCTAAATCCTTAACTGCTTGCGCGACATGTAACGGTTCATTTTCATCTAGAGGTTCAGGTCTTTGACAAGAAATATTACAATACCTGCAATTTCTTGTACAAACACTTCCCATAATCAAAAACGTAGCAGTATGATTTGAATAACATTCATTTTTATTAGGACACCTTGCCCCCTCACATACAGTATTTAAACAATTTGATTTTAAGATTTTTCGAACAGTTCTTGTTTTATCCGTATCGATAATTGGTCTTTTTAAAAATTCTGGAAGTCTTTCACGCAATTTTTTATTCCTTTATTTGTTATATATTATATAACAAAATTTTTTATGTTTGATTTTTAAATAATTACGTTATATAAGTATATTAAGGAAATAAAACAAATAGGAGCATAAGATATGAAAAGATTAGTTTTGGTATTAACAATTATGGCAATTGCTCAAGTAGCTAATGCAGCAACTGAACCATTATTACTAGAACCATTAAGTCCAACAGTTTTGTCAACTACTCCGGTTACATCTAATCATGCAACAACACCTCAAGTTTCTGTTCAAAACGGAACTTATGAAGCAACTTTCACACCTGCAAACAAATTAGATCCAAACATGGTTCCACAAAATGCAGCAGCAGAGGGAAAACCAGTTCCTGCTAAAAGAGAACCACGAGTAAAAATTCAAACAAAACAAAGAAGCCAAGGTAATTCTTATTGGAACCCAGGCGGAAAAGGAACAAAATCATACTTTTAATAAATAAAAAAACAGGGTTCAGTTCATTCAGAGAACCCTGTTTTTTTATGATTGTTTAGTAAAGCTCTTCTGCCATTTTCACAAGATAATTCAATTGCTCATCGTTCAAACTATTTGTTGTATATTCCAACTTTTTAAGTAATTCTTCACGAGATAGCTTTTCAGATGCTTTAAAAAATTCTGAAATATCAGAATGCAAAATATTGCAAATTCGTTCCATTAATTCACAAGAGGGAAAACTTCTGCCAGTTTCGAGGAAAGAAATATGCCTTGGAGCAACATTAACTAACTCTGCAAATTGCTCCTGTGTTAATTTATTACGTTTTCTAATTCTTTTTAAATTATTTGCAAATGTATTTTTTAGCCCCATAACCATCTCCAACATTTATGATACGTTCAATCCTAAATCTTTTGTACGAAATTATAGGTAATATTTATTGCAATTTTTAGAAATATGAGATATGCTATTTGTATAAAAGGTAATATTTTTAGAAGTAAATATGAAAAGATATATAGAATTAAAGGACAATAACATGAAACCACTTATAGACTTATCAACTTATCAACCTATAGACTTTAATAATAATTCCCTCGCCTCCTGTGGAAAAGGGGACAAAAAGAAACTTGCATTCACTCTTGCAGAGGTTCTAATCACTCTCGGCATTATCGGCATAATAGCAGCATTAACAATTCCGAGCTTGATGAGTAATTACCGTAAAAAAGTAATCGAAACTAGATTGTCTAAATTCTACGCAACAATTAATAATGCAATTAAACTTGCTGAATATGATTATGATGATAGGACAGGTTGGGACGAACTCGGTAGTGGTTTTATTAAAGATGAAAACGGTAAAGATACAGCAACTCCCAAAGCCGAAGCATGGGTTAATAAATACTTAGTTCCTTATATCAAAGGCGATACTAAAATGACGAATAAAAATGGTCGTATTGAATTGTATTTTCAAGACGGAAGTATGGTTGCTATTAATGGCGCTAGTTGGTTATTTTACCCTAACGCACAAAAGTATAAACAGATTAAAGATGGAAGTATTGACCAAGGAGAAGCAGGGAAAGATCTCTTTATCTTTTTTTATAATCCAAGTTGCTTTGAGGATAAAAAAAATCAAGCTTGTAAATATATTGGAGAGGGTGTTGAACCATACAAATGGAATTGGGACGGAACTAGAGAAGGCTTATTTGATGGTTGGTATGGGTGTCGCGAAGCCCAATCAGGTGGTGCGCATGCATATTGTACAGAATTAATTAAGCAAAATAACTGGAAATTCCCAAGTGATTATCCTATAAAAATTTAATCTGCAAATACAGAAAAATTTTCAATGAAGTCTTTTTCTAATTCTTTTTGGTATAATAAAGGCATGGATAAGAAAAAGAGAATACTTGCAATAAACTTTGGTGGAATCGGAGATGAAATATTTTTTCTTCCTACTCTTATTTCACTAAAAAAAGAATTTCCGAATTCTGAAATAACCTTGGCACTAGAGCCAAGAAGTAAAAGTGTTAAAGATTTAACTAGTATTATTGATGATTTATTTTTGATTGATATAAAGGGTAAAAATAAATACTCAGAACTTTTCAAACTAATAATAAAAGCAAGAAAAGGGAACTTTGACCTTGTTATTTCATCTGGAGGAAATAAATTTATCAGTATTCTTTTATTTTTGACTGGCATTAAGGAACGTTGCGGCTACGATACAGGAAAACTAAGCCACATTTTACTAACTCACCCAATGAAGTTAAACAAAAATCAATATGCCTGCAAAATGTACCACGATTTAATCAGAGAAATAACAACTCAGGACACTGAACTACCTGAAATTGACATCGAGCGAAGAGAAAAAATTGCAAACTCTGTACTTATTCACCCTGGAGTTAGCAAATTAAGTGTTCAAAAAGGTTGTATCAAAACAATTCCGGCAGAAACTTGGGCTAAAGTTATTGATTTGTTAGTCGCTGAGGGTAAAAAAGTAATGCTTGTTGGCGGACCTGATGACAAAGAGTGTATTGATACAATTTTAAATAATGTAAGAACTCAAAATTTTGAAAACTTATACGGAACAACAAAAAATTTAAAAGATTTAGCTGAATTGATTTCATCAACTGACAAGTTTTTATGTTCTGATTCCGCACCCCTACATGTTGCGGTCGCTTTGCACACAAAGACATACGTAATCTTTGGACCAACTGATGACAAAGCTCTTATTCCTCAAAGTGATAATGTCGTTGCAATAAAAGCAAATGACAATTGTGAATTAAAACCTTGTTTATGGGCTAGACGTCAAACAACTTGCGACAAATTGAGCTGTTTAAAAATTACAGCATCTCAAATCGTAACGCAAATTTTGAAATAATTATGCAACGTAATCAATTTTTTTAGGGGTTGGTTTATCAATTTGCTTCGCAACTTTTTCACCAATGCTTTGACCAATATTAGAAGAAGTAATTGAACCAATGACAAAAGTTACACCTTTAACAATTGGCGCCCATTTTTTAGAAATAGGAAGTTTTGCTAAAACACCCTCAAGATGTTTTTTCATCAATCCTTCCCCAATGAACATACCGGCTAAAGAACCACTTTCAGCAATTATTGTCTTCTTTCTGTCTTCTTTTTTGGCAGTTAAAACATTCAAACCACTTGACACAACAATAAAATGATTAACATGATTTGCTGCGAATTTAACGGCTTTCGTGAGCCCCCCAAAGACTTTATCAGTTTTTGCAACTTCATCAATAGTGTTTAAAACAACTTTAGCTTGTTTTGAAACAGCATTATTATATTGAGCACCGGCTTTAATTACTGCAGCTCCTTGCCCAACAGTTACAGGAAGTCTGCCAATATTTTCATTTGCAGTTTTATTAGCATTTCTAAATGCAAATATACCTGTTGCGACACCACTGTACATAATAATGCATACCTTTCACACTATAACCTACATTTATATAAAGTATTTTTACTTAATTAAATTGCAGGAGTGTTAAAATATTTTACATTTGTTAATATTAATTTCAAAAGGGTTAAATTGCAAATTGCTATTAGGATTCAATTGATTTATAATTTACAAAAAAAAGGAGAACTATGAAAACAATTAAAATAACAAAAATGCAAGGTTGCGGAAATGATTTCGTAATTTTAGATTACTCAGAATACGAAAAAACAGGACTTTCAATGTCTGACCTTGCAAAAAAACTTTGCGACAGACACTTTGGAATTGGTGCTGATGGAATGATTATTCCAGACACTAAACCAAATGGAGAAACGGATATTGCATGGTATTTCTACAATTCTGACGGAACAACTGCTCAAATGTGCGGAAACGGAATGAGATGTTTTGCAAAATATGTTTACGACAACAAATTAGTTGATAAAAAAACTTTCAGTGTTAAAACCTTAGCAGGAATTATCAAACCGGAGATTTTAACTGACGGAAAAATTAAAGTTAACATGGGTACCCCAATTCTTGAAGATGAAAAAATTCCATTCAAAGGAGAAAGAATTGTTCATGTAAAAGATAGAGAATTCCAAATAACCCCTGTTTCTATGGGTAATCCTCACTGTATAATTTTTACAGAAGAAGACCCGATGGTTCTTGCCAAAACTTACGGACCGGACATGGAAGTTCACCCATATTTTCCGGAAAAAACGAATACTGAATTTGTAAAAGTAATCTCAAGAAACGAAATTGAGATGAGAGTTTACGAAAGAGGTTGCGGAATAACTTTGGCTTGCGGAACTGGTGCTTGTGCTAGTACAGTTGCTTGTGTTTTAAATAACTTAACAGAAAATAATGTTAAAGTTAACCTGTTAGGTGGGGCTGTAAATGTTGAATGGAGCGGGACAAAAGAAAATCCGAACAAAGATATTTTCTTAATCGGACCTGCGGAATACAGTTTTAAAGTAGAGTACATGTTGTAAAAAAAACTATTTTCATGATACTATTTAAACATACATCATAGGAAAATAGTAAAAGGAGACACGATAAAATGAGAAATTATGAATTAATGACTATATTCAAACCTAACTTAGATGCTGAAGAAGTTGATAAGTTAATCGAAAAAATCGATTCAATCATTGCAGATTTCGGTGGTAAAGTTGAATCTACAGACAAAGTTGGAAGAAAAAAATTAGCTTATGAAATCCAAAATTTCAGAGATGGTTTCTTCGCTACTACAATTTTAGTTCTTCCTGCTGATAAAGTAGCTGAATTCAAAAGACAATTAAGATTGAACGACAACATCTTAAGAACAATGTTCATGGAAGTGGCTGAAAAAGCTTCTGTATAGTTAGATTTATAGGAATTAAAAAATGACATTAGCAAAAGCAGTAGTAACAGGTATAGTTTATAAAACACCAAAGACAGGGTTTACATCAAACAATGTTGCTGTTTCTTCTTTTGTATTGAATATTGGTACAAATGATGAACTTTTGGTTAGAGTTATATCTAAAAGACAATCATTAGAAGAAGTTGTAAATTCTCTTTCTAAAAATCAAAAAGTTTTAGTTGAGGGAAGATTGCAAAATGGTATCAGCAAAATGGACGACGGAACAGAAAAAAGAGTTTTCGAGATTGAAGCTGCTACAATTGAGCTTATGGGTGGAGCATCTACAGGTTCAAATTCTTCAAATGATGAGGGTGACATCTTAACATTTGGAGATATGGAGTCATCTTCACCTGATGCTAATACAGATGTTTTGATGGACGATGAAGAAGTTCCGTTCTAAAGAATAAAAAAAATGAGTAGAAATAAATAATAAGGCTAGAAAGGCAAATTAGAAAAAATGGCAAGACAAGACGATAAGAAAAAACGTAAGAATTGTAGTTTATGTGCTGATAAAGTTACATCAATCGACTACAAAGATGCTGCAAAATTAAAAAGATATTTAACTGAAGCAGGTAAAATCATTCCTAGAAGAATCACAGGAAACTGTGCTGCTCACCAAAGAATGATTGCTAAAGCTATCAAAAAAGCTAGAGAAGCAGCAATTATTAGTTACGTTTTTGACTAATAATTAAAAACAATTCATTAACGAGAGGCGGATTAAAATTTTTAATCCGCCTCTCGTTTTTATATATTATTTTAACTTATTACGATTATACAAAGTATCAAAATCTAAATCTAGAGCTTCCATAATTGCAACAATCACAGATAACGAAGTATTTGTTTCTCCTCGTTCAATTGTTCCTACAACTTGCCCATACGAAACACCAATTTTTTCAGCAAGTTGTTCTTGAGATAATCCGACTCTATTACGTTCTGCTTTTAAATTCCTTCCGAATTCTTTTAAAATTTCTTTTTTGTTCATAAGAAAATTTTAAATATTTGACAAATTTTATTCTACAATATATTATATGTTTATTACAATGTATTTATTGTAATAAACAATAAGAAGATTTCATTTAAAAGAGGAATAACTAATGAATTTGAAAAACAAAACTGCATCATTATTTACCGAAAGTGCTATGAACATAACTTCAAAACTATCAAAGATGAAACTTGCTTTCACATTAGCCGAAGTGCTAATCACACTCGGAATTATTGGAGTGGTAGCAACAATAACTATACCTACTCTTATTACAAATATACAAGATAAACAATTTAGGGTAAAATTTAAAGAATCTATTTCAATAATTTCACAAGCAATGAAAACCGTTTACGCAGATACTGAAGAAACATATACTACAATAGATTGGACTCAAATGCCGGTATATTTCTGTAAGCTTGAAAAACCTTTAAAAGTTATGAATTCTGGTATTGACTGTTCAAAAGTAGATGAAGACTCAATATACGAATCAAGTAGTAACTGGCCACTCAAAAAAGGTGGTACATCTTGGGACAAAAAGTGGTACGATAAAAAAGGGAATCCACAAATATTAAATGGTGCATACCAACCTTTAACCATGGATTTGATAAATGGAATGAGAATAAACTTCAACTGTTTTAGTTGGATATGGGTCGATGTAAATGGAGAAAAAGGTCCAAATACTGTTGGGAGAGATATTTACATGATGCATGTCTTAGATGGAGAATCTTCCCCGACTCTTGGCTTTAAAAATAATAACAGTGTCACTGCGAATGCCTGCACACAACGAGCAGACAACTCTACTCCATCTCTTAATTCTGAAAATTACGTAGAAGATTGCTTGCATGGAAGCGGTTGGGGTTGTTCATTTATGCTCAATTGACATTAATCTTCTGAAATCAAAACATTATTTACAATGATATTTCTATATTCTTCGTAGTCTAAGTATTTATTTTTATCCTTGTCATAGTAATCAAATTCACTTGACAATTCTTTAATATGTTTCATGATTGAATCAGGACCTTCTTTCTCAAGTGATTCCATATCGTTTGCCAACATTTTAATAAATGTTATAATCCATTCGTTTTTAGAAATTGAATAGTCATCATTAGAATCATATCTCAAAAAATCGGTTATAAGTTCTTTATCAGTTAACTTTCTAAAACCTTTAGGTGTATTGTCTTTTTCTTTTGTAATAATAAACATAACTAAAACTCCCTTATATTGCCACAATTACACTTTTTATATCTTCACTCGTTACAGATGATAGAGCCAAATTTTTATCTTCTTTTGTTAGAGAATTCATTTGTTTTAACATTTCTAAAGCCTTTAACACAACCGTTTGATTTGCGGAAATCAACAATCCTCGAATAGCAGACTCATTATTCGCAAATTCAAGCGCTGTAAATACAAACAAGCTTTCAGATTTCAATTCTGCATTGATTAGTGATTGATTTACTTTAAAAGAAGATAGCAATTGTTTAATATCCATAACTTCTTGTTTTACATCTTTTGTTTCATCAAACAAATATTCATCATTTTCTGTCAAGGTATTAAATTTATCTTTAGCATTTGCAAGAACAACAGCTATTTCTGAGTCAGTTTGTTCTTTCAACAACATTTCAATAAACTCATACAATCTAAAATCAAAAATCTGAGCAAGACCTAAGATTTCACCCAACCCATTGATAACAGAATTAAAAACAAACAAAGCATCGGTTTTATTTGTTTTGTATAGAGAAAATAAATCGGTTAAATACAAAAGGTCTCCTGCAATATTTTCTGCAAAAGAAGAAGTCTTCATAACATCAACAATTGCAGGGATAACAGATTTATCACCATAAGACACTAAAAATCTTACCCCATCTAATTTTTCAAACTCATCATCAGATTTTAATTTTACGAGCGCCTCATTTTTAGATTCAGTATCGCCAAACAAAGCCAACGCAGTTGCACAATTCGCACTTAATGAAGAATTTTCACTATATGCATTCTCTTTCAAAAAATCTAGCGCCAAAGAATCTTGAACTATAGAAAAATATTTTGCACAGTATGTTTTTTCGTCATCTGTTCCATCTTCAAAAATTGCAAGCATTTTATCAGTCAAATCTTCATCTGAAAACTTAACAAGATTCGAAATAATCACATCTTCATACGATGGAGAATAATACTTCAAAAATTGAAGTAAATTTAAATAATTTGAAGAATTACAAACCTTAGCTAAGCGATTTGCGACATTTTGCTTAATAAAATCAAACAAAAAATCTTCGTTATCTATAAGTTCCTTAAATAATTCAACATCAGGAATATTTATAACATCAAAGGCAACAGGTTCAAAATCTTTAGGATTTTTACCTGTCAATTTTTTCAGTTTATCACTCATATAGAAACAACCTTATTAATCTAAGTAGAATACAGTGATAACTTTGTGACCTTCTTCAGCATATTGAACAGCATTATGAAGAGTTTTACTTGTATGTGACAAGAAACAAATCAATTGATTACATTCATCAATAATTTCTCTGTTGCAAATTCTTGACGCATCAGCAAGAGTCATCATCGCTCTATCTGCATGTTCAATAATATTAGGAACACCAATCAATTGATCTTGAACATCACTTGGTTGTTGACCAATAGTTTGAGGCAATACGACACTCAATTTTTGAGGATTTGCTTTCATTGCACCACGAATAGCTGCAGCATTTGTGCCTGAAGAACCACCTGATGTAATAATTGTATTACCTTGCATAACTAAAGCTGTTGCAAGTGTTTCAATCATTTGTTGGTGCGTGATAGGGAGATTACGGCTCCCAATAATAGCAATCTTTTTAGCTGATTGTTTAATAGTTGCAAGTTCCATAGCCAACTCGTCAACAGTATTTGGAGCATCAGACTTTACAGTATCCATATCATCATCAATAGGTACAACTATTGATTTCTGAGCATCTTCGCTTTTTCCATCTGAACTTAATAAAATTTCCTTATCACTTTCTGTCATTTTTTCATTTACCTTCTAATTGCATTAATTACATTTTTCGATTATGCTTAATTATAGCATATTTTTTTTTATTTGGGAAGAGGTCATGGAAAATCTATTAGAAAATCTTAATAAGGAGCAGGTCGAAGCAGTTAAAACGACAAAAGGACCATTATTAATACTAGCCGGTGCAGGTTCAGGAAAAACAAAAGTTCTTACAACTCGTATTGCATATATGATTCAAAACGGTGTAAGACCAAGAAATATTCTTGCAGTTACTTTTACCAACAAAGCCGCTAAAGAAATGAAAGAACGTATCGGAAAAATTATTGGAGAAGATACGGTCAAATATATGTGGGTAGGCACATTCCACGGGATTTGCGGAAGAATTCTTAGAGAAAATATTGATAAATATAACACCGCAACCGGTAAAAATTTAGATAAGAATTTTACAATCTATGACGATTCTGATACAAATCAAATCATCACAAGAGCAATAAAAAAATTAAACCTAGACGATAAAGTTTATCAAACAAAACTTGTTAAGTCAGTAATTTCTAATGCGAAAAACAAAATGCAAGATGCAACAACTTTTGCAACTTATGCAAGAGATTTCAAATCTCAAAAAATTGCATCTGTTTATGAAGAATACGAAAAGACATTGAACGCAAACAATGCCATTGATTTTGATGATATGTTGATGTTAACAGTTAAACTTTTAGAGCAAAATGAAGATGTCCGAAAGTTATATTATGAAAGATTTCAACATATTATGGTTGATGAGTACCAAGACACAAACCTTGCACAATATCGACTTGTTAATATGCTTTATACAAATATGAAAGAAGAAATTCCACCGGAACGCTCACTTTGTGTTGTAGGTGATGTAGACCAATCAATTTATTCTTGGCGTGGTGCAGATTTCACAATCATTATGAACTTTCAAAAAGATTACAAAAACACAAAACTCATCAAACTTGAACAAAACTACCGTTCAACAGCTCACATCTTAAATGCTGCAAACTCCGTTATTGAAAATAACGACGAACGTTTAGACAAAGTCTTGTATTCAAATAAAGGTGATGGAGAAAAACTAAGTTACTACATTGCAATTGACGAAGCAGATGAAGCAAATTACATTATAAGCAATATTAAACGCACAGCAAACGGTAATTATAACAAATTTGCAATTCTATATAGAACAAACAACCAATCCCGTGCATTAGAAGAAGCTTGTATGGCAACAGGTCTTCCATATAGAATTTATGGTGGTACAAAGTTTTATGATAGAGCCGAAGTTAAAACTGTTTTGTGTTATTTGAAGTTAATAAATAACACTGACGATTCTCAAAGCTTGCGTCGTGTAATTAACATTCCCAAACGTGGGATTGGCGATACTACAATGCAGAATCTTACGAAATTTGCAAACGAACGTGATATAAGCCTTTACGAAGCAATCAAAATTTGTGAACAATCAGAATTAAATTCAAAAACACAATCAAAACTAAAAGATTTTGCAAATCTCATTTATAAATTCCAACAAGCGAAAGATTCTTATACACTGAAAGAATTTGTAACACTTGTGATTGAAAAATCAGGGTATTTGGCTGAATTACAAACAAAGGCAGCTAATGACCCAGAATATCAAGACGATATCAACAACTTACAAGAACTTGTAAACGTTGCAGAAGAATTTGTTCCAGAAGAGGAAGATAATATTCTAGGAGAATTTTTGCAACAAGTTGCACTTGTATCAGACCTTGATTCAATGGATGAAGAAACAAATAATATTACAATGATGACACTCCATGCTGCTAAAGGTTTGGAATTTCCGGTAGTATTTATTGCCGGTATGGACGAGGGTATTTTCCCAAGCCAAAGAACTCTTCAAGTTCCGTCCGAAGTTGAAGAGGAAAGACGTTTGATGTATGTAGGAATTACAAGGGCAGAAGAAAAATTATACCTTGTTTCGGCAAAACGTCGTCAAACTTGGGGTGAATACAAATACTACAATCCATCAAGATTTATTGAAGAAATTCCGCAAAACTTGATTGAATCAATGGAATCAGATGATTTTGAAAGAAGTTCATCTTCTACATTCCGCAGTGCAGTTTCTAAAGCAAAAGAGAGAACTGCAACATCTGACAGTTATGGATATGTAAAACCGTCAACAGGTTTTGGTGCTAACTTCGTCGCACCTCAAAGAAAAGGACTTGCAAGTGGAGGAAGAACTCACTCAACAACACCTTCTTCAAATAGCTATAGTTCAAAATCTTCTTCAAACTACTCAAAACCAGCTTACTCTCAACCAACACGAACTCCTCGAAGAGCAATGATTGTAAAATCTGCAATCAACAAAAAGAGAGAAGAAGAAGCAAGAAGAGCAGCAGGTACAAGTGCAATTAACGCACTTCGACAGATGTCTGCTCAACGACAAAATGAACGGAAACTTGCAGAAGAGAAAAAAGCTCAAAAAAATGCAACTCCCATACTGGACGAAGTTTTTGATGTTGGACAAAGAGTTTTCCACGGACAAATGGGCATAGGACATGTTACAGATGTTATGAATATCGGAGAGAGTATAATGTACACCATTGATTTTGGCGCTAAAGGTAAAAAGGCAATGGACGCATCTTATGCAAAATTAAAGAAATTTTAGAGTTGTTTTTATTTAAAAGAAATACAAAAGGCGGTTTGATTTAAAAATCAAACCGCCTTTTAAATATCTTGCAACAACTGAGTATATTAACCCTCAACAGCCATGTGTTTTGGTTGTCCTTTCTTTTCTTCCCAGAAATCAACAAGCATTGAGCAGAAGAAAATACTTGAATATGTACCAACTACAACACCTATCATCATTGCCAAAACGAAATCTTTAGTAGTTACACCACCGAAGAAATACAATGCAGCAAGTGTAATAAATGCTGTTAATGAAGTATTAACACTTCTTGCTAATGTTTGGTTAACAGAAGCATCAACAATTTCACCATAAGTCATTTTCTTACCATAATATCTCAAGTTTTCTCTAATTCTATCAAATGTTACGATTGTATCGTTGATTGAGAAACCTATCAATGTCAAAATCGCAGTCAAAAACAAACCGTCAACCTGAACATCACAGAACAGACCCAAGATTGAAAATACACCAACCACAAACAAGCAGTCATGAACCAAACCTAAAATTGCAGCTATTGCATATTCCAATTTGAATCGGAATGAAATATACATAATCATACCAATAATAGCTAATGCCAAAGCTAAAATTGACATTTTGAATAATTCGTTACCCAAAGTTGGACCAACTGATGAAACTTGGATAAGTTCAGCATTTTTGTATTCTTTTTTCATTACTGATGTGATTTTTGCAGCCATATCAGAACCCTCGTCAATAAAACTTGTTCTGATAGAAATAATAGATTTAATATTATTATTTTCAGCAGTAGGTGTAACATTCAAAACTTGAATATACGGATTTTTGACATCAATTTTATCTAAGTCACTTCTTGTTTTTGCAAGTTCATCGCTAGATGTTGCTTCAGGTGTTCCATATTGCAAAATAGTACCACCTGTATAATCAATACCTACCTTTACCGGAGTATGTGTAGGATATGTAACCATAGAATACACCATTGCAATAATTCCAGGGATTAACAGAAGAGCTGACAAGCACATCCATACAACCCTATATTTTACAACGTGTACTGCGTTTTTTCCAAAATTAAACATTTTATAATTACCTCATAATTTCTTAGTCTAAAATACCAAAACGAGCTTTTTCACGTTTAGTTTCTGTAACTTCATAACCTTGACCGATTTCATTCTTAGAAAGTCCGAACAATGCAGGATATTTCAATTCTCCTGTACCGAAGATTAAATGCATGAAGTTTTTAGTAACTGTAATTGCTGTAAACATTGAAACAAGTACACCAATTGCAAGTGTTAAAGCAAAACCCTTAACAACACTTGTACCTAAGAAGTACAAGATAACACAAGTTAAAATTGTTGTCATATTTGAATCAAAGATACTTGTAAATGCTCTATCAAAACCAGAATTAATTGCGGTGAATAAATTTCTACCAGCTTTTAACTCTTCTTTTGTTCTCTCGAAAATAAGAATGTTCGCATCTACCGCCATACCTACTGATAATATGAAACCTGCAATACCTGCCAATGTAAGTGTTACAGGAATTGCTTTGAATAATGCAAACAAGATTAAACCATAAACAATCAATGCCACGTCAGCAATTACACCAGGTAATCTATATGCAAATACCATAAAGAACATTACAAATCCAATACCGATTAAACCGGCAAATTTAGACTTTTCAATACTATCAGCACCCAAAGTAGGTCCAACAGTATTTTCTTGAATGATATCTGATGGAACAGGCAACGCACCGGCGTTCAGCAAGTTAACCATTTTTTCAGCTTCTTCATATTTAAATCCGCTACTACCACCGGAGATTTCAGCTCTCCCGCCAAAAATTGCTTCTCTAATAACAGGAGCAGAAATTTCTTCGTTATCAAAGAAAATAGCCATTTGTTGACCAACTAATTTTTGAGTTAATTCAGCAAACTTAGTTGCACCATTTCCATTAAATTCCAAAGAAACAGTCCATTGACCTGTTTGATCTGAGCCAATTGATGCTGATTTTAAATCTTCACCGGTCAATCCTGTAGATTCCCACATCAGTTGACCTTGAGCATCTCTTTTTGGTTGATGATTTGCATCAAATACAGGTTGTTTGAACTCTAATTGAGCTGTTTTACCTAAGAAAGCTTCAGCTTCTTTTAAGTCTGTTACGTTAGGAATTTCAACCAAAAGCCTTTTGTCACCAACTTGAGCAACACTTGTTTCAGAAACACCGAGTTTATTTACACGGCTTTCGATTGCATATTGCAAACGACTCATTACTTCCGGAGTAATTTTTGTCACTGAATCAGTAGTTTTTGCTTCAAGCATAATTCTTGAACCACCGACAAGGTCAAGTCCTAGTTTTGTAGGTTTCTTGTAGATTGTGATAATTGAAGCAACCACAATTGCTACGATAACCCAAAACATAATAATCTTGTTTTTCAATTTTTTACCCTCTTATATGTGTACTACTAGTTAATTACATTGTTGTTATTATTTATAACATCAAACTAAACGAAAAGAACTAGCTCTCCTCGCTTAATTCTTTTTTAACACTATCAATAACTCTGAACAATTCGATTTTTTCATCTTCAGTCAAAGTAACTAATGGCTTTCTAACATATTCATCAACAATTCCCTTGTAAGCTAAAGCAGCTTTCACAGGAGTTGGATTTGGAGCCATAAATAATGCTCTAAATACAGGATAAAGTTTTTTGTGCATATTTCTTGCCGCAACAACCTCACCTGTTTTAAAGTTTCTAATCATTGATTTAATTTCAGAGCCAAACAAATGAGAAGCAACTGAAATTACACCTCTTACCCCTAAAGACAACATAGGAAGAGTCAAACTATCATCTCCAGAATAGATTGAAAAATCATCAGGACAAAGAATTCTCATCTCTGTAACCTTATCCATATCAGGACAACTTTGTTTAACGCCAACAATATTGTCAAAAGTTGAAGCCAAGTAAGCAACTGTTTTAGGCTCCATCATAACACCAGTTCTTGATGGAATATTGTATAAAATAATTGGCAAAGTAGTTGATTTTGCAATAGCAGAGAAATGCTCAATAATTCCTCTTTGATTTGGCTTATTGTAGTATGGAACAACAGACAAAATAGCATCAACTTCTTCTTTTTGTGCAAATTTTGAATATTCAATAGCTGATTCTGTTGAATTTGAACCTGCACCTAGAATAATTTTTGCTTTGTTTGCAGCAGCTCTTTTAACAGTGCTAACAAGTTCAATTTCTTCTTCGTTAGTCAAGGTTGGAGATTCCCCAGAAGTGCCTGCAACAAGCAAAGCATCACTACCGGTTGAAATTAAATGTTTAGTTAAAGCTTCAACCTTGTCATAATCAATTGCACCTGTTTTATCCATAGGTGTAACCATTGCTGTAATAACTTCGCCGCAATCGTATCTCAATGTCATATAAAATACCCTCTATTTCCCTAGTCTATCAAACACAATTATATTACAAAATAAAAGAACATGCCGAATTATTAAGTAAAGTGAATAAAGAGTTGACCAGAAGTAGACTTAGGGGTGTTTTCAAATTACAATTTTTTTAAATGGGGGACAGAAAATGACATTAAATATTGGAAGAATTTCATCAGTAATAACAGGTGTTAATACAATAAAAGGGACAGGAATTGCAAGAAATTATAAAATGCTTTCAAAAAGCACATCTTTCTATGGACTTGCAACACTTGGGAGCTTATTCGGGGGAGCAACAACAAAAGAACCAATATTTATGCCACTTTTTGCAAGTTTCATTATGTTAGCAAAACATAGCGATAACCTTATGGCAAAACTAAAACCAGATTATCTTGCAATCCTCAAACGAACAATAAAAATTAAAAAAGCAAAAACAACATCTTTGCCCTAATACTTAATAACCACTAGACTTGTAACATAATCAATTGATTGTACCAAGTCTCCATGTTATAATATTGTCAATCAGAAAGGATATTCCGCATGGGAGATGAGGACAAGCAGTTTGATGCCACCCCCAGAAAGTTGGAGCAGGCGAGAAAAGAAGGGCAGGTTGTTAAATCCAAAGATTTCTCAACCGCTGTGTCTTTGCTTATTTTATTCTCGGTGATTTTTGGTTTAGCACCTTTTATCTGGAATCAAATTGTCCAAGTTTTTACCCTCCTATATGAGCAAATCCACAATGCCCACACCGAACAAATCGGGTATATGTACATTTTGACAATAGCGATTAAAGGTGCTGCGTTAATTATAGGTCCAATTTTAGCTATTGCTTGGCTTGTTGCAGTTTTAGCAGACTTTGTTCAGGTTGGACCTCTGGTTGCTATTGCCCCCCTTATGCCAAAGTTAGATAAATTAAACCCTACGAAATACTTCAAAAACATAATGTCTATCAAAACATTGTTTGAACTTTTTAAAAACATCGTGAAAGTTTTAATTCTAGGTTACATCGGTTGGGCTGTCTACAAAGACCATATTGAATCAATTTTAATGCTCGCATCTGTCGATAACAACTTTGCAGTAATGATTGAATTTGGAAAACTCATCACAGAGTTTATTTTCAAGGCCTGTATTGCTTTTTTGATTATTGCGGCTGCTGATTATGGGGTTACAAAATGGAAATTCCTAAAAGATCAAAAAATGTCATTCAAAGAAATCAAAGATGAATATAAAAACTCAGAAGGTGACCCAAACGTTAAAGCGGCATTAAGACAAAGACGTATGCAAATGCTACAACAAGGTGCAATGGATGCAGTTCCAACAGCAGATTTTGTCGTAACTAACCCGACGCACGTTGCCTGTGCTTTGAAATATGTCGCAGAAGAAATGGATTCTCCAATGTTGATTGCAAAAGGTACAGAACTTATTGCAAAGAAAATCATTGGGATAGCAAAAGAACACAATGTTCCGGTTATCGAAAATCCACCTGTAGCAAGAGCTTTATTCAAAATGGTTGATATCAATCAACCGATTCCCCCAGAGTTATACAAGGCGGTAGCAGAAATCTTGATGTTCGTTTACAAGATGAAAAGAAAAAATACACCAAATAAACGACCGCGAAATTAATATATTGTAGTATTATTGGTTTGTAAAATTATGGCAAAAGAAGATAAAACGAATTTACAACATTATATAGATATTGTACAAAAGGTTGCGAGAGTAGAGCATAGACGTATTCCTGCTCACATGGTTGAGTACGAAGAACTTCTTTCTATCGGTATTATCGCCATTCAGGTGATGATTAAAAACAAAACTCCAGAACAACTGGCAAAATATAATGCTGCATATATTGCAACTGCAGTTCGTTGGGCGATTAGAAACGAATTAAGAATAAGATATAAATGGTATTCACTAAAACACAAAGCAGAAGATGAATACGACCAAGAAGAAGCAGTTGAAGGTATGGATATGAAACAAGCAAAAGTCCGTGAAGCAATTTACGAAACTGTTTTGTCTATCGACAGCTTAGCGGCTTCTGCAAGTGACAATGACTCCCCGTTTGATTTCATCAAAGATACTCACGCAATGCCTGACGAAAATGCGGAAATTTCTGAAATGGGCAAAATGATTAGAACTGCGATTTCTAAACTTCCACCAAAAGAAAGAACCGTTGTGGAATATAGATTTTACAGAAATATGCAAGTAAAAGATATTGCTCAACAAATAGGATTGTCGCCATCAAGAGTTACACGTATTGTTCAAGCATCATTAAACACTGTTAGAGAATACTTAAATGCCCATGAACAATATGGTTACTAATCAACAATTTGAATTCTATCATCATTCTTGATTTCCATTGGTTGGTTTAATTTTTTAATATAATCACAAGCCAATTTATTTTTATCTACATCAAATTGTTGAAGAACAAATTCCGGGTGCTTGTTGCTTTCTAAGTATCCGTCACCACCTGTTGCAAAAAAATCATCTGCGGCTACGGTATATTTTTTATTTGGGTCTGGGTTTTTTACGTCAATTTTGTGTGTGTGATTTGCTTTATCAATGAATTCAAGACTTAATAAGTCACCTTGTTTGTTTGCCTTATATTTCAATCCTGATACAAGTAAAATCCCAGGCTTGTTAGACGGATTATTTAGAGATTTCAAACCGACATTGATTGCATCAACAATTTGTTTCTCTGATAAATCCAAAATCATCATTTTATCTTCAAATGGAGTGATATCAGAAATTAATCTTGTATCAATCGGCCCCTGTGAAAAACGTCCTCTGATATTTCCGGTATTAAGAATTGCAATATCAGTATTTAGTTCACTTCTCATCGCATCAGCAATAACGTTTCCGTGTGGATTATTTTCAATAAGTCTTTGAGTTGGAGGATCAACTGCAACACTTACCCTACCGATAACTTCGGGTTTGCCGATATATTCTTCAACGGAATGTTTTACAAATAGAGGTCTGTTATAATCTCTAGTCTTGATAATATTGTTTTGCGCTTTTTTGATAACACCGTTATCATCAAAATCTACATTCAAAATACCGACATTTTCACCGTCTTTTCCGGCTTGTGTAATTACAACCGGTTCACCTGTTTTTGAATACAAAAGATTTGTACCTTCTTTCAAACCCTCAATCAAATCATGAGTGTGTGCCCCGAAGATTAAGTCGATACCTTGAGTTTCTTTTGCCAAACGTTGATCCTTTTTCGTCCCCTCGTGAGATAGAACGATAATTTTATTTATTCCTTGTTCTTGTAACTTATTTACTTCATCTTGAACAAGTTTAATTGTTTCGTCATCTGTTTTTACGCTGATATCTTTTAGAGTATTATTCATTTTTACACGTTCAAGCATATCCTCCGGAGCAATTCCGATAAGTCCGTATTTTTGACCATTTTTTTCAATCACCATTGATTTTTGAATTTTGCCCTCTAATGGAGAACCTTGTTTGATATCAATATTTGCAGCTAACATTTTGTACTTCGCATCACTCAAAAGTTTTGCTAAATTCCCCGGTTCTACAACATCAAGCTCGTGATTACCCAGTGCTGAAGCTATAAATCCGCTCCAGTCTAAGAATTTGCTTGCAACTTGGTTATGAACATAATTTGCTCCCAAAATTATATCGCCGGAAGATACTTTGAATTTAGAAATATCTGACGTTTTGTCAGACCAAAATTCCGGAGCAATTTTATTTGATGGAGTAGAATCAAACTCTTTTGTCATATTATAAATACGTTCCATATTTGTCATCTTGCCGTGAACATCATTTACATAAAACCAACTTGTATGAGTTAGTTTAGAGGTAGGCATTTTAGAATAAACCGGCACTGTTTCATTTGGATAAACAGTCGCTGTATATTCCGGAGTTCTCGGAACATTATCTTTTGCCACTTGCGGTTTTTTGCCAGTTTGCACTTGTGCGGAATTCACATTTGAGATGTTTAAATTTGGTGTATTTATCATATTTTCTACCTTTTACACTTCATCGTTATAAAAACTACTGAAAATATTATTTGCCTATTTTATTTAATTTATTAAGAAAGTTTAAACTTCCTTTTATGCTGCTTGTTGATGCTTCATGTGTTTGTACATTTCAATTCCTTCAACCCAGCTTGGAGTGATATTCAAATCGTTTTCGACTATCTCTTTTGGTAATGCTGCGTGGTGAATTTTTGGTAACAAATAATCTTCTGAATATTCAATCGGTCTTGGAATATTATCGTCAGTATCATTGCAAATAAATGTCATTTTACCTTTGCCATCTGTTTTGTAACCTACAATTGTTATCTCATGACCGTTCACAATTACATTGTTGTTATCCGTTTGAGTATAACCGATTATTACATTTTCGCCTTGATCAATAGCCTGAACTATATGCTTTTTCATTGTACCTAAATCAGTTTCATAACCAACAAGTCTTGCATTTTCATCAACAGTTTGATAGGTTACAGACAAGATATTTTTGTCGAACACAACGGACTCAGTGAATGTTTTTTCAAATTCAATCAAACCTTTATCATTCTGATTGAATTTTCCGGCCCTTTTATCCGTCAAAGTATTGTACGATTGTTGAGAACCAATTTCCATAAATGTTGATTGCATTAAAACATCTAATGGGGTTCTTTCATAGGAATCTTTATCAGTTGTCTGAATTTGAGCACGTAATAATGCGTTTTTATCCGGTGCAAATTTTAATTTTGCATCATTAAAATTGTTCATTTCAAAAGGAATATCAAATGCGTTCAACAACCAAACCGCATTTAACGTATTATCAGCAAGATTATTTAGCTGAATAGTTTTATCAACACTCATTTGCTGGGAACTTAACCCTTGCGCAAATCGTGCAAATTCAGCAGGCATTTGTTTGGCGAGTTTAAACTCCGTACTTGCTGCAACACAAGTACCTGAATGTTCAACATCTATATCGTTTTGACCTTGTTTAATATCAAGGAGGTTTGTCTTTGTTGCATTGTTTGCTTGAATTGCTTTTTCTCTATATTCAGCCGGAATATCTCCAAACTGTTGAGTAATTAAATATGGGTAAGCAATTGTTGCAATCGTATCTCGCAAAATTACATCATTTTTCAATCCCTCAGCACGAGGTTCTTGAACTATTTTGAATAAATTATCCAAAACGGTTGATTTGTCGTTAGAATTTGAGTTTAACAAAACCCCGTTTTTCAACAATCCATCTAAAATTTTTCTTCCATTTTTGTCTAATTGTGATGAAACAGTGGTGTATTTTACTTGCTCTTCTTTTCCATTCAATTGAGTGCGGATATTTATTGCCTGAGCCTGTGACATAGAAGCCTGCGGAAGAGATTTTGTCGCAGTGAAAGACGGAGATGTCGCAGCTTTTACGGTCTCAGACCTTGAAACATACACAGGAGCCTTAACACTGTTAATTGTGTTATAATTATATTGATGATAAATTTGAGAATTAATTTTATCTACCATGTTACACCACATCTATTATAAAAAATAAAAAATGTAAAAATTGCCATGCATGTATTATTTTTGTAAATAAATATTAAAAGAAGGTATCATTGAAAAATTCAAAAGTCAAACCATTAACCAAATCACAAATAATAATTTCAATCGACAGATTAACTCGTTTTAAAAATACCGAAACTAAATATTTACGGGTTTTCAAAGATATTTTGACTCAGAACTTGATAGAACCTAAATTCAAAAAAACGGATTTGGAAAAAATGGATTACTCTGAACTTAGGAATTGGGCAGAATTTGTAATAAATTATTCACTTGAAATGGCAGGACTAACATTAGAAAACGATTATTTGATAAATCAAAGACTGCTTAATTATGAAAACTCAGTGTTTGAAAATAATAAAAATGTTCAAGAACTTCTGAACAACAAAATCAATTATAAAGCTTGTTTAAGCTATATTGATGAAAAATCTCCCAAAAATTTGCTATGGTTAAAGAATTTAGAAATAAGTTCTGATATCAGGAAATCCAGATTTGATAATTCTTTAAGATTTCCTGTAGAAAAAGTCGTAATTGCAGAGGGAGCTACAGAAGAAACGTTGTTGCCGGAATTTGCTAAACGTTGCGGATATGATTTTGATAAAGAGGGTATTTACATACTTTCTGCAGGCGGGAAAAATCAAGTTGTAAAACTTTATTATCAACTTGTTGAAAGCTTGAAATTGCCGATATTTGTACTTTTAGATAAAGATGCAAAAGAAAATCTGGAAGAAATTCAACCAAGATTGCGAGACATTGATAAAATTCACTTGTTAGATTGCGGGGAGTTTGAGGATTTGTTGCCGATTAAACTTGTTGAGAGAACCTTGGATTACGAACTCAAAAATATCTCAATGTTAGAGAAAGAGAAGTTGAATGAAGATATTCCAAGGGTGAAATTTTTGGAAGAAGTTTTTAAAACTCGAGGCATGCACGAATTTAAAAAAGTAGAATTTGCCCAAATGGTGAAGAAAAATATAAAACACGAAGAAGATATTTCACCTGAAGTAGTTGAAATTATTGATGAGATAAGGCTTTCAACCAAAGACAGGCTAGAAAACAATAGAAATTAAAAATTTTAAACAAAACAGTTGACATTTAATTTTGTTCAGGTTAGAATAACTCTTGTAACAAAAGTTCAAGCCCCCATCGTCTAGAGGCCTAGGACAACACCCTTTCACGGTGTAGACAGCGATTCGAATTCGCTTGGGGGTACCATTTAATAAGCCACGTATAACGTGGCTTTTTTAGTGCTTAAATTTTAAAATATACATTATTACTGTATTTTAGCTAGTATTAGATAAGAAAGTCCCATTATACCTACCTTTTAGAGTTGTTTATTTTGCTAGAATTTCTAAAAATTTCGTATAGCGGCAACAAAAGTGGTAATAAAAAAAGTCACTCAGAAAAATTCTAAACTTTATGCAGTCCCCTACAACCATCTCGTAGTCTAATTTCGGACTATTGTAAATAAAAGTCCGAAGTGGCAACGCAGTGGCAACATTAACAATCTTGCCACTACAAAATGTTAATAATAAAAATAGTCGTAATGTCGGTCTTTGATACTATTTTAGACAATCTCACCTAAAAAGCCAAAACTTCACCATCAGTTGGTATCAGTAAATTATCTATATTATTATTGTTTTTAAAATGTTCTAAATCTTTTCTTGTAACGGTTAAATGGCTTACAGTATCCATGTGGCTTGCAATTACGGTTGCTTTTTTAGAATTTTTTAAAACTTCTTTTAAATCATCAATGTTCATAATTAAGCGTTCACCATTTAATACAGTTGCTGCACAAGCATTGACTACAACTATATCTGGAGAATATTTATTCAAGGCTTCTTTTACTTCTTCGCACCAAATCGTATCCCCTGCAATATAAAGTGTTTTTTCTTGTCCAGCATTAAAAACAATACCCATTGCATCGTAAGGCATTCCAATTGAATCACATAAAGGTTTTAAAATTTCTCGTTTTCCATGTTGTGTATGAGTTTTGTATAAAGTTATATTTCTAAAGCTTGTACCTTGTTCTGCTAAAATTTCAACATCTTTAAAACCTTTTGATAATATAAAGTTTTTATCAAATTCTGATTGAACAAATATTTTAAGATTTTTATCTATTGCATGTTCTGCATATTCGTCCCAATGATCAGGGTGAATATGAGTGATGATAACAGAATCTACATTTACAATTTTATCAATAGAAAAAGGTAATTCTACTCTCGGTTGTCGAATTTCAGAATTAACTGCTGTTTCAAAACCCGACATATAACCTTTTGGTCCAAGCCAAGGATCTATTAAAAATCTTGTATTGTCGTATTCTATAATTAATGTAGCATTTCTAATTTGAGTAATTTTCATATAATCATCTCCTTTTATAATAATATTAAATTCTTATTTACTTTTTTTCAAGAATGCACTATTTTGTATAATATATACATTAAAGTATAATAGTTACCAAAAGGTTAGTTTGGAGTTTCAAATGAGCAAACAAAGACAAGATGAATATAAATGTCCACTTGAAGTTACAATGGAGATTATTGGAGGGAAATACAAGGGGGTTATAATTGGTCATCTTATTGATAAAACCCTGAGGTACAATGAATTGCAAAAATTAATTTCTCACGCAACTCCTAAAATGCTAATACAACAATTAAAGGAATTGGAAGCAGACGGAATTATTCAAAGAAAATTGTATCCTGTTGTCCCACCTAAAACAGAATATTCATTGACCGAACGTGGAAAGAGATTAATACCATCTATTATTGAGTTAAACAAATGGGGACTTGCTTACTTAAAAGAAATGAATATTCCTTGTAAATATAAAGAAGAATAATATAATATTGCGTTAAGATTAATCCAAGATAATAATTAGAATATGATTTTGAAACAACAAAAAAATTTCAATAATTACTTAGGTTGGAAACAAACTAAAGAGTTTATTGCTATCATTAAGGATAACAAATATGCTTTCTAAAACTGGTAGTTATAGGACAAACCCTAACGGCACAACAACATCTTACGATAAATACGGAAGAAAAACAGGCTCGTTCAAAACAGATTCCACAGGTAAAACAACCCAATATGACCGCTACGGCAGAAAAGTTGGAATTAGAAACTGGTAAAAAAGTTGTAACTAACAGCAATTTTCTTCCGCATAAGCAACCTAAACAAATTAAGAAAAAAGATTAAGCTTTGGGAAAAGAATGTACTCTTGCAACCACAACAGGAGATTATGTCTGTTTGCAATGCTGATTAACAGTCAGTCCAGACTTCTATGAATTTTTACGTAATACTAGCAAAACATCCGTAGATTAGTTTTGAGAATATTTGCTTTTAATTATTTTTACCTAAAAAGATACTGTAATTTAATATCCACAACAAGATGTAATTAACTATGAGATGGAGATTGTTGTATTTATAATCTAACATGTAGTATTTTTCATGATAGAATAAATAACAATTATAGGAAACTGGAATAAAATCATGATAGATCAGTCTTTTTCATACAAGCAGTTTAAAAAATTACAAAAACGTGGAGATTTTTTATCACAGGACATAGATACTAAGGTCTTAAAACAACAGTTGATAGATTTAGAAGTAAAATTAAGTGATATAGAACAATATTCTTTTTCTGCATTAAAAAGCATAATGAAAGACGATAAGAAAATTTATTTTTTGGATAAAAATAATGAAAATTGTATTTTTGATGATTTTATTCTGAGAAAAATAAATCATAATATTAAACGAATATATAAAGTTAAGCAAAGCAATAGAAATATTATAATAAGTCAAATATATAATTTATTAAAAGAGAATTCAAAATGTTATATATACAGACTAGATATTCATTCGTTCTACGAATCAATTGATAGAACAAAAATATTGCAAAAAATTATAGATTCATCAATAATTTCAGCAGAAACAAAGGTTCTACTTGAAAAATTTTTTGAACACACCAAAGAATGCTCTGGGCTTCCACGAGGAATAAATATCAGTGCTACATTATCAGAATTATACATGAGTACTTTTGATCATAAAATTATTTCTACAAAGGGTGTATATTATTATGCAAGATTCGTTGATGATATAATAATTTTTTCTTATGAAAAATTAGAAACAGCTGAATTAGAAAAAATGTTAACAGAAGAAACTGGATTGATATTTAATGTTCTAAAAACTAAGGAATTATGTTTGGATTTTATCAAGGATGAGGTATTAGAGTATTTAGGTTATCAGTATATTATTAAATCAAACAAGAAAAATAATGGTATTGATTGTATAACTGTAAATATTTCAAAGAAAAAACTAAATAAAATAAAATCGAGAATCATCTACGCTTTGTTGGATTATAATAAGAATAAAAATTTCAAGTTACTTCAAAATAGGTTTTTACTTTTGACTTGTACTTACCCTATAAAAACATCTCAACAAAAAATATCTCCCTTTAAAAATACAGGATATTTACAAGCTGGTCTATTTTTTAATTATCTTAAATTAAGTGAAAATAATTCTTCTTTAGAAGAGTTAGATAATTTCAAGTTAAAAATTCTGACTCATAATAACAAGTACTCAAAATGTTTGAATATAAATCAGAAGAAGCAATTATTAAAATACTCATTTAAAATTGCATATAATAGAAAATTAACGAGAAAATGTTGGGGGAAATATAAACAACTAAAAAGTTTTATGAGGTGTTGGAAATATGTCTAAGAAAAAGTGTTCATTTGTAAAAATAAATAAGTTTTCACCTTTGATTTCGGATGTTTTGCCATATGAAACGCCTATTAAATTTTCAAATTCAGATCTGTATAAATCTCTAAAACATCAATATGATAAAGAAGAAAAAGAATTGTATAAAAATAAATCTAGGGGTAAAAATAATAATACCGAGTTGCTAAATGTAAAAGATTTTTTCTTAAAAAAATATATTCCAAAGCAAATATATGAAATAATCAAATCAAATAGATATACAATTCCTTATAAATATAGAATTAAAAATGGTATTGATAATTATAGAGAAATGTCATTGATTCATCCGATTGCTCAATGTGATATTTGTGATTTTTATGAAAATTATAAAGATACTATTCTTTATAATACAAACAAAAGCAAATATTCATTGAGGTATCCGTATAAAACATCTAAATATGCACATAAAGATATGCCAGAGAAAAAAATAAAATTATTAAAGGCTTGGGATGATGCAAAAAATAGCCAAACAACTGATATTCAAGAAGATATAATTGAAGATGCAAATTTAAAAACTGATATTCAAGAATTAATAAGTACTTTTTTTGTATATAAAAAATATTCACATTTATTTAAGTTCTATGAATCTAAAGAATACTTAGATAATGAAAAAACTTTTTTATATATGACAAAGTTAGATATCTCAAGATTTTTCAATAGTATTTATACCCATACATTGGCTTGGGCTGTTAAAAACAAAGAATATTCAAAATTACATTTGAGTAAAAAAGAAACATTTGAAGCTAAATTTGACAAATTAATGCAAGAGTCCAATTACAATGAAACTAATGGGATTCCTATTGGAGCAGAGATATCTAGAATTTTTGCAGAAATTATCATGCAAGATATTGATTTACAAATAGAAAATATACTCTCTCAAGATTCAAAAACATTTTCTTTTAAAATATATCGTTATGTAGACGATTATTTTATTTTCTATAATAGAAAAGAGGATTTTAAAAAATTTTTACAGGACTTAAAAGATGTACTTAAAACTTATAATTTGTTTTTAAATGAAACAAAAACAATACATTTAAATAGACCATTTATAACAAAGCAAACTATTCTTAAAGAACAATTAAAAGATTTGATTAATATATTTCTAGATATTTATGAATCTGAAAATGATAGCATAGCTTTATTAGGTAATGTAAAATCTGCCAACTGGTTTTTGACAAAGTATAGATTATTGCTGGCAGAATCTGATGTTACGACATCTAAAATATCAAATTTTCTATTAGCACAAATTCAAAAAAAATTAATTTTTTTACTTAATAAAATATTAGATAAAAAGTGTACAAAACTAGAGTATATGAAAAATATTTTAGGAAATATCATTGATGTGGTTTTCTATATATATGCAACTTCAGAAAATGCAAGTGCAACGTATAAATTGTATAAAATAACATTTTTTGTTATGGAAATTATTAAACAAACAAAATCTACCATAGATAGCAATAGTATAAAAGAAAAAATTTTACAACATGTTTTAAAAACACTTGAAATTATAGAAAAAAAGAACGATAAAATTTTAATAGAACAATTAGATGTTATTTTATTATTAAAAAATATAGAATCTAAAAAGTATCGTTTAAATTCTAACAGAATAAAAACATTATTTAATTTAAAATCAAAAAATAATAAAACACTTTCATATTTTGATATTGTCGTTTTATTAGATTATATTGAAAATGATAAAAACTATGATGATGTAAAAGAGTTATTAATGGATATAATAAAAAGAAATTTTAAAATGTCACATCCTTTAATATATACAGAGAATTTTTTATTATTGTTTGATATAATAAAATCGCCGTATATTGATGAAAAGACTAAAAAACACATTTTACATTTAATAGGAATAAATAACGATAAAAGTAGACTAATAAATGAGATTAAGCAAAAGAATTGGTTTTATGATTGGAAAGAAAAATTTTCAATAACTGAATTATTAAAAGTTAAAGAATGGACATCTCCGTATTTTTAAAGTAATATTTTATTTGTGCGTGTACTATCAACGATAGGGAGCCTTAGGCTCAACATGTTTCTTTTAAAGAAATAACAAGTATGAGTTTACTCATACATTGCACACACGATAGCGCACAAGCAAGAGTATTTGTTGATCCTAATACTCTTGCATTTTATATTGTGTTATAGCCAAAGTACATTCCCTAGGTGTATTTATATAAGATAATTTGCTATAAGTAAATTATCTTATATAAATACACCTTATTTTCTTTTGGAGATTTGCTCTGCTGTAAACATTTAGAGTAAACAGAATAAGATGTTTCTAATTTTTATTGTTTTTTATTTGCTATAATCATCTTCGAACACTATAATATTTTCTGGTTCTACATTGTATATAGTTACAGTTACCTTACTTTTTGGGCAGTACATAAGTATTCACCTTTTGTTGTATAAACTTTTATGCTTGTTAAATCAAAGAGATTGTATTTAATTAGAACCTTATTTTTAAATCCATATAATCTTTCATCAAAATAATCGCAGTTTAAAAATCGGATTCCATTTTGTTGAATTGTTTTAACTTCAGTTCAGATTTTATTAAAATCGAAGAACATGCTAGACAAATACTGGACAGTGTAATCAAAAAACAAAATAAATAAACTTTTTTGAGGATAAAAATAAACATTATAACAAATTATATTTACTATAAATTCCGATAATTTGCCTTATGAGAAGGTGGGTAAGAATGAGCCTATATGTATAGCC